>JACCDU011015029.1_pt1 | contig 26709 bp, 25 predicted proteins | sample 7446081 | NCBI WGS metagenome assembly JACCDU01 (sample SAMN15323447, study PRJNA562643) | freshwater metagenome | isolation source: river surface water | place: USA:Blue River Watershed | collected 2017-08-17
CAACGGCATTTACTGCGGCGGTCTGGAGCACAAGATGGGCATCCACGCCAACGCCACCTGCCAGATGGTGCTCGATGGCGCCGTGGGCACGCTGGTGGGCCAGCCCAACAAGGGCCTGCAGGCCATGTTCGTCATGATGAACGCCGCGCGCCTGGGCGTGGGCAACCAGTCGCTGGGCCTGACCGAAGTGGCCTACCAAAACGCGCTGGCCTACGCCAAGGACCGGGTGCAGATGCGCTCGCTGTCGGGCGTGAAGGCGCCGGGCAAGCCGGCCGATCCGATCATCGTGCACCCCGATGTGCGCCGCATGCTGCTGACCGCCAAGGCCTACGCCGAAGGCGGCCGCGCGCTGGCCTGCTACAGCGCGCTGCTGCTCGACCAGGAGCTCAACCACCCCGACGAAGCCCAGCGCAAGGACGCCGCCGAACTGCTGGCCCTGCTCACGCCCATCGTCAAGGCCTTCATCACCGACAACGGTTTCGAGGCGGCGGTGGAGTGCCAGCAGGTGTACGGCGGCCACGGCTTCATCAAGGAGTGGGGCATGGAGCAGTTCGTGCGTGATGCCCGCATCAACATGATTTACGAGGGCACCAACACCATCCAGTCGCTCGACCTGCTGGGCCGCAAGGTGCTGGGCAACAACGGCGCCACGCTCAAGAAGTTTGGCGCTCAGGTGGAGGCGTTCATCCGCGCCGAAATGGCCAACGAGGCCATGGGCGAGTTCGTCAAGCCTCTGGCCGATCTGGGTCAGAAGATCACCCAGCTGACGGGCGAAATCGGGATGAAAGCCATGGGCAATGCCGACGAGGTGGGCGCCGCTGCGGTGGACTACCTGCGCGTGGTCGGCCACATGGTCTATGGCTACTTCTGGGCCCGCATGGCCAAGGTGGCTCTCGAGAAGATCGCCCAGGCCGAAGAAGAGGCCCAGCGTCCCGACCCCTTCTATGTGGGCAAGGTACAGACGGCACGCTTCTATTTCACCCGCCTGATGCCCGAAACCTCCAGTCTGATGCGACGCATCCGCGCGGGCAGCGATGTGCTGCTGGACACCGATGCGGCGCTGGCCTGACCCCCGGAGAGAAAGCATGCGCAAGACTGTGACGATGGGTTTGCTGCTGGCGGCCGGCTGGGCGCAGGCCCAGATGAGCCCCATCGGCCTGTGGCAGAGCATCGACGACGGCAACGGCCAGCCCAAGGCCGAGATCTTGATCGCCCAGCGCCCCGACGGAGGCCTGACCGGCAAGGTGGAGCGGTCCTTGCTGGCTAACCCGGGCACCGACACGAACTGCGTGCTGTGCACCGACGACCGCAAGAACCAGCCCAAGATCGGCCTGGAGATCATCCGTGGCGGCAAGAAGGCCGAAGGCAAGGACGTCTGGGAGGGCGGCAAGATCCTCGATCCGGAAAACGGCAAGGAGTACAGTCTGCGACTGACGCCCACCGACGGTGGCCGCAAACTTGAGGTGCGCGGCTACATCGGGGCCCCTATTCTGGGGCGCACCCAGGTGTGGAACCGCATCCGTTGACCTTCATTTCCTGATTGCCATGTCCGACATCCTTCAGCACACCGACGCCGGGGTCATGACCCTGACCTTCAACCGCGTTGACAAGAAAAACTCCATCACCTCGGCGATGTACGCCCAGCTGGCCGACGGCATCGAGCAGGCGCGCACCGATGCCAGCGTGCGGGTGGTTTTGATCCAGGGGCACGAGACCATCTTCAGTGCCGGCAACGACATCGGCGACTTTCTCAACAACCCGCCTTCCACGCAGGACTCGCCGGTCTTCCGGTTCCTGCGCGGCATCGCCACCCTCGAAAAGCCGGTCATCGCCGCCGTGGCCGGTCCGGCTGTGGGCATCGGCACCACGCTGCTGTTCCATTGCGACCTGGTCTATGCCGGCGACAACGCCGCGTTTTCCATGCCTTTCGTGAACCTGGGCCTGTGCCCCGAAGCGGCGTCGAGCCTGCTGGTGCCGCGCATGTTCGGCTACCACCGTGCCGCCGAAGCGCTGCTGCTGGGCGAGCCTTTCTTTGCCGAGGCGGCGCAGGAAGTCGGCCTGGTCAACCGCGTGCTGCCGCCCACCGAGGTGAACGGTTACGCGCAGGCGCAGGCGAAAAAGCTGGCGGCCAAACCGCTGTCTTCGCTCGTCGAGACCAAGCGTCTGATGAAGGACGGCCAGCAGGCAGAAGTGCTGGCGCAGATGGCCGCCGAAGGCCAGAGTTTTGGCCGCATGCTGCGCGAGCCCGCCGCCCGTGAAGCCTTCGGCGCTTTCATGGAAAAGCGCAAACCCGACTTCAGCAAGCTCTGAGCGGCATGCCCCATCGCGCACATGCCCCGGTGGTCTTCGAGCCGGAATACCTCGAAGGCTTTCGCCAGATCTTTGAAGAAAAGATCGTCTTCAACCAGACCTTGGGTCTGAAGCTGACCCACATCGAACCGGGGCGCGTGCAGGCGCGCATCGACATGCGCGAGGCGCTGGTGGGGCACTTTGCCTACAACCGCATCCATGGCGGCGTGACCAGCGCCGTGCTCGATGCGGTGGGCAGCGCCGCCGTGATGGCCGCTGCTGCGGCCAAGCACATGGACGAGACGCCGGCCAAACGGCTGGAGCGTTTTGCCAAGCTTGGCACGATCGACCTGCGCATCGACTATTTGCGTCCGGGCATCGGTGAGTTTTTCACCATCGACGCGCATTGCCTGCGCGTGGGCTCGCGCGTGGGCACGGCGCGCATGGATTTTTGCGGTCCGGACGGCACCTTGATGTCGGCAGGGGCCGCCGCCTACATCGTCTCCTGACGCCGCTCGGGGTCAATGGCTGCGGCCGCTGCGGTACATGCCGTGGGTCTTGCGGCTGAGCACGCCCTGCGCCGCCAGTTTGTTCATGGATGGGCTGGCATGGGCGTGGGTGATGGCCAGCCCCAGCGCGTCGGCGGCGTCCTGGCGCGGCACGACCGGCAGTTGCAGCAGGCGTTTGACCATTTCCTGCACCTGCGACTTGGCTGCGCGGCCGTGGCCGGTGACGGCCTGTTTCATTTGCAGCGCGGTGTATTCGGCTACCGGCAATTCGCACGAAACGAGTGCCGTGACGCAGCAGCCGCGCGCCTGGCCCAGCATCAGCGAAGCCTGGGGGTTGACGTTCATGAAGGTGATCTCGACCGAGGCCACATCGGGCTGGTAGCGCGCGTGGATTTCGCGGATGCCGTCGTAGATGATTTTCAGGCGCGCCGGCAGGTTGCCCATTTCGCCCTTGGTGGTTTCGATCACGCCGCTGGCCACGTAGCTCAGCTTTGACCCCGTCATGTCGATGACGCCAAAGCCGGTGGTCTGAAGGCCGGGGTCGATGCCCAGAATGCGGACGGTGCTCATGGCAGCACCACGCTGTTCATGCGGCCCATGATCACTTCGGAGCGCTCTGCCAGATAGGGTGAGTTGGGCAGCTTTTCAAAATACCTGGGGCGCGGCAGCATCACCGCCAGCCGTGCGGCTTCCCAAGGGGTGAGTTGCGCGGCGGGCTTGCGAAAGTAGTGCTGCGCAGCAGCTTGGGCGCCGAACACGCCTTCGCCCCATTCGACGCTGTTGAGGTAAATCTCCAGAATCCGCCGCTTGGGCAGGCAGGTTTCCAGCATGAGGGTGATCAGCATTTCCTGGCCTTTTCGCAGCAGGTTGCGTTCGCCCGACAGGAACAGGTTTTTGGCCAGCTGCTGCGTGATGGTGGAGCCGCCGACGATCTTGGTCTGGGGCGGTTTGCCCGGGCGCTGAGCGGCCTGCCTTTCAGCACGCGCCTGCGCTTTGTTGTTCTTTTCCCAGGCTTTTTCGACCGCGTCCCAGCGGATGCCGTCATGGTTGGCAAAGAGGTCGTCTTCGGACGCGATCACGGCCCGTTGCAGGTGGCGTGAAATGTTCCCCAGGTCCTGCCAGTCCTGGCGCCAGGGCAGGCGGTGCTGGTGCAACAGGATCTGCCAGATCTGCGTGCGCTCGAAGCTGGTGGATTGCGGCGCCAGCCAGCCCATGCAGGCCACCCGCAACAGAAAGAACAGCTGCAGGCCGAGCACGGCCAGCAGGGACAGGAACAACCATTGGCGCAGGGCTTTCATGCTGTGTCAGTCCTTTCGCGGGGCCAGCATGCGGGTGCTCAGGCTGTTGTCGCGGCCAAAGCGGAAACGGCTCACCACGACAATCTGGTCGGCTTGCTGTCGCATGCGCGCACTGAAGGGGCCAAAGGGGGCCGTGCCGCGCACGATGGCTGCCGCCCTTTCGTCGAGCAGGGGGGTGCCCGAAGGTTCGGCGATGTCGGTGGACAACAAGCGCCCCTGGCTGTCGATGGTGATGACCATGACCAGTTCGCCGTAGAGTTTCTGGCCGTCAACCTGCGGAAAGTGCTCGGTGCCCCGCAGTTCGATGTTCCGGCGCAACTGGTCGTAATAGAGGGCGTAGGGCGTTTCCTGCGTGGCCGGGCTGATGAAGCGCTTGCGCGGAGCGCCTTGCGTGGCCTGCACCCTTTGCTCGATCACGGCCAACTGGCGCGAGAGCCGCTGCTTGCGTTGCTCGCGTGCGTCATCGCGGGGTGTCTGCGGGATATGGCCCCGGTCCTGCTCCTGCAACTGGGCCAGCTCCTGCTTGAGCACGCTCAGCAGCACCATCTGCTGCATTTTCAGGGCCTGGATCTGGCGCTGCGCCGGGGTCATGTCCGCGCCTTCGTCTTCGATGGCTTGCGCGGGCAGCGGCGAAGACGAGAGCATGACCTGAGGGGTGTCTCCGCCACCGGCAAGCCGGTTCTGAGCCAGGGCCTGGGGTTTGTCGGGGCTGTCCTGGCTGCTGGCGTTGACCAAGGTGATTTCCAGCGGGGTGTCCTGGAACACGCGCTGGTAAGCCTGCGGCGCCGCCAGCCGCAGCGTCAGCAGGCTCAGGTGGATGAGCAGGGACAGGCCCAAAGTCCACAGCAGCAGGCGGTGCGACTGGAGGCTGGCGGTCATCGCGGGCTGGCGCATGGGCGGGCGGGTTCAGCCTGCCGGCGCTGCGGGCTCGTTGAGGTCCACCGCAATCTGCAGCGGACCGGCGTTGTCCAGATCGTCTTCTTCGCCTTCAGCTGGGGCGTCGGCTTCGGGTGAGGCTTGTGTTTGCAGCTGTGCAATGACCGTGCCGCCCATATCCAGGGCCATCAGGTCGATGTCGCCGAGCCGCACGCGCACCTTTGCGCCGCGCGGCAGGCCCTGCGCGCCCATCACGGTGAAGACCAGTGGCAGGGTTTCGGCGCGCACCAGCCAGGCGCCGCCGCCGGCTTCCTTGACGAGCGCGGCGTCGAGCTCGGTGATGCCCTGCTGCTGCAGGTGGCGCAGCGTCCAGTAGCGCTCCATGCCCGACTGCACACCGTTGTAGCCGCTGTAGGCGGCGTCAAAGGCGCTGATGATGGAGAAGAGTTCGGCGTCTTTGGGCTTGAAGGGGGCGGCCAGCGCCGCCGTGGCGCCGTGGCGTGCACACGCGATGATCTGCCACTGGTTGACCAGGTCGGTGTAGCGGCGCAGCGGCGAAGTGCTCCAGGCGTAGCTGGGCACGCCAATGCCCGCGTGCGGCAGTGCCTTGGTGCCCATGCGCACCTTCACGCCCGGTGCCAGGCTGGCCTGACTGCGGTAGATGCCGGGCACGCCCAGCTGGGCCAGCCACTGGCCCCAGGTGCTGTTGGCCAGGATCATGGCCTCGGCCACCATCAAATCGAGTGGCGCGCCGCGCTGGCGCACGCCGATGACGACGGTCTCCTCGCCGGTGGGCGGGGTGTCGTTGCTGGCGCGGTCGAGCTTGAAGCTGTAGTCCGGGCGGTTGAAGGTCTCTGGCTTGCCGCGCACCTCTTCGCGCCGCGCCTTGAGCGTCTGTGCCAGGCGCCAGAAAAAGGCCAGCGTGGCCCGGCTCACGGGCACGTCGGCGTGGTCGGTGTTGTCTTCGCCTTCGAGCCACTCGCGGGTGATGCGGTCGTCGAGCTGATCGTGGCGCAGGTTGACCTGGATCGGGACGCGCTCCAGGCGGGTTTCGGTCTTCTGGACTTCCAGGTCGGCTTCGCTGAAGCTCACATACAGCGACACCGCAGGACACGCCTGACCTTCGCTCAGGGTGTAGTTCTGCACCACGCTGTCGGGCAGCATGGTGATCTTGTAGCCCGGCATGTACACGGTGGACAGGCGCTGGCGGCCGACCTGGTCGATCGGGCTGCCCGGCTGCACGGCCAGGCCGGGCGCGGCGATGTGGATGCCCACGGTGACGGTGCCGGTGCCCAGTCCCTGCAGCGAGAGCGCGTCGTCGATCTCGGTGGTGTGCGAGTCGTCAATCGAGAAGGCTTGCACATCGGCCAGCGGCAACTCGTCGGTGATGGCCGGTGCCTGCAGGTTGGGAAAGCCCGTGCCCTTGGGGAACCAGTCGAACAAAAAGCGTTGCCAGTGGAAGTCCCAGGGCGAGTCGATGGCGCCGGCATCCTGCAGCAGTGCCAGCGGTGCTTTTTGGCTGGCCTTGCTGGCATCCACCACGGCCTTGTATTCGGGCGCGTTCTTGTCGGGCCTGAACAGGATTTTGTAGAGCTGCTCGCGCACCGGTTGGGGGCACTGGCCGTTCACCAGATCCTGTGCCCAGGATTCGATCTGGGCCTGGACCTGTTTTTTCTTCTCGATGGCGGCCAGCGCCTGTTGCACGATCTCGGCCGCTGCCTTGCGAAAACGCCCTTTGCCGGCGCGGCGGAAGTAATGGGGCGCTTCAAACAGGCGCAAAAGTGCTGCGGCCTGCTGAACGGGTGTGGGTCCGGCCGAGAAATAGTCGGCGGCGAGGTCGGCAAAGCCGAATTCCTCTTCGGGGGCGAATTCCCAGGCCAGATCGAGTTCGATGGTTTGTGCCAGCGCACCGGCCTCGGCCAGCAAGGCGGCGGGGGCGGGCTTGTCGAACTTGAGCAGCATCTGCGCTGCCTTGAGCTTGACCCGTTTGCCGGAGTCCAGCTCCACCTGCGCCGAGGCTTCGGCCTCCTGCATGACCCTGCCGGCCATGAATTTGCCGGCTTCTTCAAATAGAACGTACATGGGGCGCGATTGTCCCATGCCGGCCCGGCAGCCCGCGGGTCAGGCCAGATGCAGGAATTGCAGGATTTCGGGAATGAATTCGTCAAATTCGCTGATGGCGTGGTCACTGCCCTCGAGCAGCCGAACCCGGTCGTAACCGTAGGCCGCCCGCATTTCACGCCAGTCCAGCACTTCGTCGCCTTTGGCGATCACGGCCAGCGTGGGGGGCTGCACGGTGGCCGGGGTGGCTTCGAGCGTGCGCAGCTCGTCGATGAAGCCCGCGTCGAAATGGATGCGCTGGCCCGGGTCGTGCCAGGCCGGGTGCTCGCCAATGTAGCCGGCCAGGTCGCGCGCCGGGTGCACCGCGGGGTTGAGCAGCACCACCGGGCAGCCGGTCTGGCGGACCAGTACGTGGGCGTAAAACCCGCCCAGCGAGGAGCCTAGAACGGCCATGCGTTCCTGGGGCCAGTCGGCAATCCCTTGCCGGATCAGGGCCATGGCCTGTGCCGGCGAGGGCGGCAGCTGCGGACACCACCAGTGCGGCGTTTCGGGCAGGGAGGCCGCGGCGCGCGCCATGCGCTGCGCCTTGAACGATTGCGGCGACGAACGAAAGCCGTGGAGGTACAGCAGGTGGGTGGGCGGCAAGGTCATGGCCGGATCGTAAGCGACGCCTGCGGCAGGGCCGGGGGATAATTCGCCCCCATGGTTGCGGTGATTCAAAGAAACAGCCTCTGGCGGCGTTTTCTCCATCTGGTGGACGGGTTCGATGGCCCGCTGGCGTTTGCCGTGTTTTTGCTCGCCTGCGCGGGCATGACGGTGATGTATTCCTCGGGTTTTGACCACGGCACGCGCTTTGTCGACCATGGCCGCAACATGCTGATTGCCGGCTTCATCATGTTTGTGGTGGCCCAGATCCCGCCCCAGAAGCTCATGAGCCTGGCGGTGCCGCTTTACGTTGTCGGGGTGGCGCTGCTGCTGGCGGTGGCGCTGTTCGGCATCACCAAAAAGGGCGCACGGCGCTGGGTCAATCTGGGGGTGGTGATCCAGCCCAGCGAAATTCTCAAGATCGCCATGCCCTTGATGCTGGCCTGGTGGTTCCAGAAACGCGAGGGTCAGTTGCGGCCGCTGGACTTTCTGGTGGCGGGTGTGCTGCTGGCCTTGCCCGTGGGCCTGATCATGAAGCAGCCTGACCTGGGCACCTCCTTGCTGGTGCTGGCCGCCGGGCTGTCGGTCATCTTCTTTGCCGGGCTCAAGTGGCATTGGATCCTGCCGCCGGTGCTGCTGGGGGCGGTGGGCCTGATGGTGCTGGTCATCATGGAGCCGACCTTGTGCGCCGACGGCGTGGACTGGAAGGTGCTGCACGAATACCAGCGCCAGCGCATCTGCACTTTGCTGGACCCGACCCGCGACCCGCTGGGCAAGGGCTTTCACATCATTCAGGGCATGATCGCGATTGGCTCGGGTGGCTTCTGGGGCAAGGGCTTCATGCAGGGCACGCAGACGCACCTGGAGTTCATCCCCGAGCGCACCACCGACTTCATCTTTGCGGCCTATGGTGAAGAGTTCGGTCTGATGGGCAACCTGCTGCTGACCGCGGCTTTTGTGTTCCTCATTTTCCGGGGGCTGCGCATTGCCAGCGAAGCGCCCACGCTGTTCACCCGTCTGCTGGCGGGCAGCATGAGCGTGATCTTCTTTGTCTATGCCTTCGTCAACATGGGCATGGTCAGCGGCATCTTGCCGGTGGTGGGGGTGCCGCTGCCTTTCATCAGCTACGGCGGCACGGCCATGGTCACGCTGGGGCTGGCGCTGGGCATCCTGATGTCGGTGGCCCGGTCCAAGCAGCTGGTGCAGACCTGAAGCTTGCAAAACCCGGTCCGGCAAGGGCCGGCGCCGCTGCCTACAATGGCTGGCATGATTTCACGCGAACCCACCCTTGAACGCCTGGCCACTGCCAAGTCCTTGCTGCTCGAACCTTTTGGCCTGGACGAAACCCACCTGAGCCGTGCCCTGGCCGCAATCAAGGCGCACCAGGTCGACGACGCCGACCTGTACTTCCAGTACACCCGCTCGGAGGGCTGGAGCCTGGAAGAAGGCATCGTCAAGACCGGCAGCTTCAGCATTGATCAGGGCGTGGGCGTGCGTGCGGTGGCGGGCGAGAAAACCGCTTTTGCCTATTCCGACGACATCTCTGAAGCCTCGCTGATGGACGCGGCCACCACGGTGCGCGCCATCGCCTCGGCGGCGCAGAACAAACGCAGCAAGGTGCCTGCCCGCAAGGTGTCGGCCAGCCGCTCGCTCTACCCCTCGCTGGACCCGATGTCCACGCTCGACAGCACGGCCAAGGTCAAGCTGCTCGAAAAGGTGGAAAAGCTGGCCCGCGCGCGCGACCCGCGCGTGGTGCAGGTGATGGCCGGTCTGGCCACCGAATACGATGTGGTGCTGGTGGCGCGCGCCGACGGCACGCTGGCGGCCGATGTGCGTCCGCTGATCCGCCTGTCGGTGTCGGTGATCGCCGAGCAGAACGGCCGCCGCGAGGCCGGCAGCAGCGGCGGCGGCGGGCGCTTTGGTCTGGCGTATTTCGACGATGCGCTGGTCGAGACCTATGTTGACGAAGCCGTGCATGCGGCCCTGACCAACCTGGACGCGCGCCCCGCGCCGGCTGGCGAGATGACCGTGGTGCTGGGCCCGGGCTGGCCCGGTGTGCTGCTGCACGAGGCGGTGGGTCATGGCCTGGAGGGCGACTTCAACCGCAAGGGTTCGAGTGCGTTCAGTGGCCGCATTGGTCAGCGCGTGGCCGCCAAGGGCGTGACGGTGCTGGACGACGGCACGATCGCCGACCGCCGCGGCTCGCTCAATGTGGACGACGAGGGCCACGCCAGCCAGAAGAATGTGCTGATCGAGGACGGCATCCTGCGCGGCTACATCCAGGATTCGATGAACGCCCGCCTGATGGGTGTCAAGCCCACCGGCAACGGCCGTCGCGAGAGCTACGCCCATGTGCCCATGCCGCGCATGACCAACACCTACATGCTGGGCGGCGACAAGGACCCGCAGGAGATCGTGGCGAGCATCAAGAAAGGCCTGTACGCCACCAACTTCGGCGGCGGTCAGGTCGACATCACTAGCGGCAAGTTCGTGTTTTCGGCCAGCGAGGCTTACTGGGTCGAGAACGGCAAGATCCTCTACCCGGTCAAGGGCGCCACGCTGGTGGGCAGCGGTCCCGAGTCGCTCAAAAAAATCAGCATGATCGGCAACGACATGCGTCTGGACTCCGGCGTGGGCACCTGTGGCAAGGAAGGCCAGAGCGTGCCGGTGGGCGTGGGGCAGCCCACCTTGCGCATCGATGGCCTGACGGTGGGCGGCACCGTCTGACGCTTGCAAGCCCGCCGGATCAGCTGCCGGTCTGGGCCTGCTGGCGCAAGGCGGTCTTGATCACCTTGCCATTGGCGTTGCGCGGCAGCGGCCCCTCCAGCCAGGTCCAGTTGTCCGGCACCTTGTAGTCGGCCAGGTGGGTTTTGCACCACTGCGCCAGTGCCGCCTGCAAAGCCGTGTGGCTGCTTTGTCCGGGGGCGTATATGAAGGCGTGGGTGCGCTCGCCCAGGACCGGACAGGGCACGCCCACGGTCGCTGCTTCCTGCACTTCGGGGTGGGCCATCAGGCAGTTTTCCACTTCGACCGAAAACACCTTGTAGCCGCCACGGTTGATCATGTCCTTCTTACGGTCGTGCACCTGCAGGAAACCGTTGTCGTCGAGGGTGCCGATGTCTCCCGACTTCCAGTAGCCGTCCTGAAAGCCTGCGGCCGTGGCCTGCGGGTTATCCCAGTAACCGGGCACCACCATCGGGCCGCCAATCCACACCTCCCCGCTGTGACCTGCCGGCAGGTCGTGGCCGTCCTCGTCGACCACCCGCACCTGTGCGCAAGGCAGGGCAATGCCCACTTTGTCGACCTGCGTCGATCCGGGGGGAGTCAGTGTGGTGGGTGAGGTGGTTTCGGTGGCGCCATAGGCGTTGAACAGCCGGATTTCAGGGCACTGTTCCCGCAAGGCCGCAATGGTGGCCGGCGGCATGGGGGCGCCGCCAAAACCGGCCAGCCGCCAGGACGACAGATCGCTCGCCGCCAAGGCAGGTTCACGCAGGCACAGCGCGTACATGGCCGGGACCATCAGGCTGTAGGTGATGCGCTGCTTTTCGAGCACTTGCAGGCAGGCCGCAGCCTTGAATTCGCGCAGCATCACGGTGCATCCGCCCACACCCGCCATGGCCAGCACGATGGCAACCAGACCCGTGACATGGGAGGCCGGGACGGCCAGCAGGGCGCGGTCGTTCGGCGTCAACCCCAGCGCATGCCGGTAATGCAAGACGGAGTGCACCAGGTTGAGGTGCGTGAGCATGGCCCCCTTGGGACGACCGGTGGTGCCGGAGGTGTAGAGGATGACGGCCACCGATTCTTCGGATGGTGTGGCCAGCCCGTGCCAGGGTGCATGCGCCAGCAACGCTGGTCCGCTGGTCCAGCCCGGCAGGGGCTCAACTGCCTGTGAGGGGCCTTCCATGCACACCAGGATGCGCGCGGCTGAACTGGTTTGTGCCTCATGCCAGCGGACCATCTGCTGCGCATCCGCAATGAGGGCGCTCGCCTGGCATTGCGCCAGGATGTAGGCGATGCCCGGCGGGGCCTCCCGGGTGCTCACGGGGACCGCCACGGCGCCCAGGCGAATGAGGGCCAGCAGCGCGATGACGAAGCCCGCGTGGTTGCCCATCAGCAGCACCGCCCTGTCACCGCTGCGCAGACCCTGGGTATGGAGCCCTTCGGCAAAGCGGGCGCTCAGTTCATGCAGGGCCTGCCATGTCAGTTGTTGTTCGCCGTCCACCAGTGCCACATGGTCCATGCGGTCAGCGGTCGCGGTGTCGATCAGTGCGCCCAGATGCTGCGGTCGCTCGCTGTAGCAGAGCATGCGGCGACCATCGAAATGGCTTTCTGGCTGCAGCAAGGCCTGGGGCCAGCGTGCGTCGGCCTTCAGGCTGTCTCGGGTGCTCATGGCAGGTTGGCACCCCGTTCGATCACGATTTCGGTGTCGAGCAGGTTGCGCGAGTGGTTCAGGTCGGACTGGCTGATGAGCACCGAAAGGCCCGTCCCGCGCAAACTGCCCACGACTTCGGACAGCCGTTGTGAAAGTGCGGGCGCCACGCCCTCAAAAGGTTCGTCCAGCAGCAGCAGCCTTTGGCCAATCGTCAGGGCGCGCGCCAGTGCCACCAGCTTTTGCTGGCCGCCCGACAGCAGCAGGGCTTTGCGCGCACGCATGGGCACCAGTTCGGGCAGCACCTGGTAGATGAATTCCAGCCGTTCCTTGAGTTTCAGGGCGGGCTGCATCCACAAGGGCAGGCAGATGTTTTCTTCCACCGTCAGTTCAGGCACCAGGCCGCGGTCTTCGGGCATGTAGCCAATGCCCAGCATGGCGCGCTCGTGCGAAGGCAGTGCCTGCAGGTCGGTGCCGTTGAATGTGAGCTGCCCGCCCTGCATGGGCAGGTGGCCCATGAGGGTGCGCATGACGGTGGTCTTGCCAGCGCCATTGCGTCCGATCAGTCCCACCATCTGCCCGGCTTCGATGCGCAGCGAAAACTGCCGCAGGACTTCCACGTTCTGGATGGAGACCCGGGCCGACTGGAGTTCGAGGAGTGGGCTGGAGTTCATGCGTGTGCCTCGATGGAGTGACTCGACAGGCCCGTCACGTGCTGCTGCACTTGCGGGTCGGTGATGACGCTTTCGGCTTGGCCATCGGCAATCACGCGCCCGCTGTAGAAAGCGACGACCCGTGTGGCATAGCGGCGAACGATGTCCATGTCGTGTTCGACAAAGATCACGCTGACCTGTTCCGGGCCGCTTTCGATGGCCTGGATCACGGTGTCCATGGTCGAAAATTTTTCATCGGCGCTCACGCCGCTGGTGGGTTCGTCGAGCAGCAGCAGCCGGGGCTGTCCGGTCAGAGCCATGGCGATGTCGAGCAATTTCCTCACGCCACCGGGCAGCTCCCGCACCAGGCGTCCGGCCTGCGACTGCAGGCCAAAGCGCCGCAGGATCTCATGGCTTTCGGCAACACTTTGCGCATCGTGCGCAGGGCTGAAGAAGTGGCGGCTGCTCCGGTTGGCGTGCAAGGCAGCGAGCATGTTGTCGAGCACGCTCATCTGCAGGTACAGCTGCGGGATCTGAAAGGAGCGGGCCACACCCCGGCGGGTGATCTCGCGGGGCGAGCGCTGCGTGATGTCTTCGCCTGCGAGCAGGATGCGGCCGGCGCTGGGCTTGAGGTAGCCCGTGATCATGTTGACAAAGGTGGTCTTGCCCGCGCCGTTGCTACCGATCAGGCACAGGCGCTCGCCCGACTGGATGTCGATGTTGACGTCGGCTGCGGCCACCACGGCACCGAAAGTGCGCTGCAGGCCCTGGGCGGAGAGCACGGGCAAACCTGGGGTTGGAGTGTTCATGTCTGGACTTTTCGCCATGGGTGATCAGGTGCGTGCGGCTTTGGGGCGCGACTGCATGAGTGATCCGAGACCCTCGGGCAGGAATCGGATGACCAGCAACAGAAAAAGCCCCAGCGCGAATTGCCAGGTGTTGGGGAAGTAGGCGCTCGAGAACGAGCGCACCAACTCGAGCACGAACGAGCTGACCAGAATGGCCAGCACGCTGTGTTGCCCGGCCAGGATGGCCACAAAGACAAATTCACCCGATGTGGTCCAGTAGGCAAAGTTCGGTTCGATGTGGCCCAGCGCCAGCACCGACAACACGCCACCCACACCGCCCAGGAAAGCGGCGATCACGTAATTCCAGGCCACCACATTGACCACCGAAGAGCCCAGGTATTCGACGCGCAGCTCGTTTTCGCGCACGGCCAGAGATAACAGCCCGCGCGATGAATTGCAGTACAGGCGCACCAGGGTCGCCAGCAGGCAGATGAAGAAGGCCGTGACGCCCCACAACAGCATCTCGGGGCGCTGCTCGGGCGCCGTCATGCCCAGCAAGGTGGGGCGCGAAACGTTGAACCCGTCCGAGCCACCCAGAGAGTCGGTTTTCATCAGGATGCCGTAGAGCACCATCGACAGCGACAGCGACAGCATGGCGAAAAAGATGCCGCGGTAGCGCGCCAGCAGCGGCGCAAAAGGCGCTGCCACCAGCAGGCCGGCCACGCCGCCGAGGGTGCACAGCAGCAAGGCATCGCGAATCCCGAGGTGGTTGAAGGCCAGTGCGGCGGCATAACCGCCGGCAGCGAAAACCAGTCCTTGCCCGAAGGGCACCACGCCGCTGCGCATCATGATCAGGATGCCCAGCGACACCAGGCCATTGGCCAGTGCCAGGGTGGCCAGCGAAATCATCCACTTGGGCGAGAGGTAACCGAAAGCGAGCAGCAACACAAAGGCCATCGCTGCGGTAGTCAGCAGACGTGTGGCCGAGAGTTTCGGGAAGTAGGGGGTTGGAGTGCTCATGCCTCAGATCTTTCGTGCCTGTGTGCGCTGGAACAGCCCCTCTGGCTTGAACACCAGGATGGTCGCCATCACCACGTAAATGCTGAACAGTTCAGCCGGCGGCCAGATGTGCACCGATGCCGCGCGTGCCAGGCCCACCACCAGGGCGCCAATGGCGGCGCCCTCGATGCTGCCGAGGCCGCCGATGATGACCACGGCAAAGCTGGTGATGATCACGCCCACGCTCAGGCCGGGCTGGACCGAGATCATGGGCGCCGTCAGCGCACCGCCCACCGCAGCCAGAAAGACGCCCGCCGTGAAGGCGCCGGTATAGATGCGTGACACCTTGACCCCCATGCTGGATGCCACCTCGGCGCTGTGGATCACGGCCGTGACGATCTTGCCCTTTCGGGTGTGGTTGAGCACCCACCAGGTGATCACGCCGCAGACCACGGCCACGCCGATCAGCAGGACGTCGTAGCCCACATAGCTCAAGGCGCCCAGCTGGATGTTGCCGAAGGCCTGGTAGGTGTCCGACACGTAATAGGGATTGACGCCCCAGATCATCTTCATGACGTCTTCGAGCATCAAAAACAGGGCGTAAGTGACCAGCACCAGCAGGACTTCATCGCGTCCATAGAACATGCGCAGCAGGCCCCGCTCGGTCAGGGGGGCCACCAGCGCAGCCACGCCCACGGCGGCCATGACCAGCGCGACCACGCCCAGCGCTGGCGACACCTGCATCGACAGCACCCAGCCGACCAGGCTGGCGCCTGCGTAGGCGCCCACCGCGTAGAAGCTGCCGTGGGCGATGTTGAGGATTTTGAGAACGCCGAACACCAGCGTCAGGCCCAGGGCCACCACAAACAGCCAGGAGGCGTAAGTGATCCCGTCGAAAAGGATGGTCAGCAGCAGGTTCATGCTTGCCCAGATCTGAAAAGGTGCCCGCAAAGGGCAGAGGGTGGCAGGGGGCGACGAAGGCCGCCCCCTGATTTTTGGGAAGTTGCGTTACCGGTCCGTGATCAGCACTTGGCGCCGGCAAAGCCCGCCTTCATCCAGTCGTCCGACTTCATGTTGGCTGGCGGGTTCACGCACTCGGCCGGGAAGCGCTGGATGTCCTCGATGACCACCATCTTCTTGGCAGCGTCCCAACGGGTGCGGCCAATGGCGGTTTCCTGCGTGGCCTGGTGGCCGTTGCCCAGCGTCATGCTGATGGTGCCTCCGGGCGAGGGCCAGCTCGAACCGCGCAGTGCGGCGGCCAGTTGCTCGGTGTTGGGCTTTTTGCCGCCGTTGGCGGCCATGGCTTTTTCAACGGCCATTTTCAGGCCCATGAGCGCTTGAGCCATGCGGTAGGACGGCTGGGCAGGGTAGTTTTTCAGTTCCTTGCTGTGCAGGTCAAACCACCAGTCGTTGAGCGCGGACTTGGGCGACATCAGGCCGTAGGCACCGCGAGCGCCAATGATGGCGCCGTTGGGGAATTTCTCGCCCATCGGGATCAGCACATGGTCTGCCGCAGAAAACACCGGGGTCTGTTTCTGGAACACGCCACGCGCGCCGGCTTGCAGGATGAATGCCTGCAGGTCACCGCCCCAGAGGCTGGAGTGCACAACGTCTGCCGGACGGCTCATGAGCGCCGAGATCTCGGTGCCGTATTGGCCGGCGCCAAACTTGGGCAGCAGGTCTGCCTGGGGCTTGGCGCTGGGGTAGAGCTGCTGCATCGACAGGATGAAGTCGGCTTTGCTGTCCTGGCCCCAGGCGTAGTCCTGGTTGATGAGGTTGAAGGTGTCGACCTTGATGTTGCGCGCTTTGAGATAGCGGGCCAATGCCACGTTGTCCATGGTGGCGTGTGAGGCCGTGCGGAAGACGTAGTTGTATTTGCCGTCTTCGAAGATGCGAGGGGTTCCGCAATCGTAGAGGATGAGGAACTTCTTGAGTTCCTCGGCCACAGGGGCCACGGCCAGGCAGTCGCCCGAGCCCACATAGCCGACCACTGCATCGACCTTGTCGCGGTCGTAGAGCGTGCGCAGCTCCTGGACCTGCTTGGTGGCGCCACCCGCTTCGTCCACGTAAACGGCCTCGATTTTCATGCCGCCAAAGCCGGGCTTGTTGTAAGGCGCGGGTGCAGTCCCCTTGTTGAACTGGTCAATCAGCAGCTTGCCGGCATTCACGGCAGGAACGCCAAAGCTCTCGGCCGCTTGGCCGGAGAGAAAACTCACAACGCCAATCTTGAAACTTTCCTGCGCCAGCGCTGGCCAGGCGGCCAGAGACACTGCTGCCGCCAGAACGGCCTTGTGCCAGGTTTTGCGGCGCGAGCTTACGGTTTTCGGGGACATGGATTTCTCCTGTGAGGATGGCGACAGCCGGTCGCTTTGCGGTTGAACAGATGACCCGATTGCCTGTCTGTTTGCGCTGCACTGTCGCCCAGCTCTTCAAACGCTTTCATAGTGTTTCCACCAGTAAGCTGTCCCGCTGGCGGCACCAGCCTGGCCGGGCTGTCGAGGGCGCGACATGGGGCGGCCTCCGGTTTTTTCTGACCAGACGCCAACTTGTGATACATTGATCTTCATGTCTTCGCGCGTCGCTTTTTACTTTTTTTACTTTTGGTTCTCGGTCCCCGGCGGACGAGAGGCGAACGCGTAAGCACCCGAACACCTCACACCCAACCGCCGGAGCCCCAAAGCCCGGCGGTTTTTTTTCACCTGTTTCAAACCTTCATTTCAAAACACAAGGAGCCCTTGATGAACGCCAAAGCCACCTCTGACGCCTGGCAGCAGCATCCCGCAGACCGAACCGGCCAGACCGACGACGAACGCATCAAGGACATCACCGTGCTGCCTCCGCCGGAGCACCTGATGCGCTTTTTCCCGATCGCCGGCACGGCGGTGGAAAAGCTCATCGCCCACACCCGCAAAACCATCCACCACATCCTGCACGGGCGCGATGACCGACTGCTGGTCATCATCGGGCCCTGCTCGATCCACGACCCGGCCGCAGCGCTCGAATACGCCCGCCGCCTCAAGCCGCTGCGCGACAAATACGCCGACACGCTCGAAATCGTGATGCGCGTCTATTTCGAAAAGCCCCGCACCACCGTGGGCTGGAAGGGGCTGATCAACGACCCCTACCTCGACGAGAGCTACCGCATCGACGAAGGCCTGCGCATTGCGCGCCAGCTGCTTATCGAGATCAACCGTGCGGGTCTGCCAGCGGCCAGTGAATTCCTGGATGTGATCTCGCCGCAGTACATTGGTGACCTGATCAGCTGGGGCGCCATTGGTGCGCGCACCACCGAGAGCCAGGTCCATCGCGAACTGGCCTCGGGTCTGTCGGCACCGATCGGTTTCAAGAACGGCACCGACGGCAACATCAAGATCGCCACCGACGCTATCCAGGCTGCGGCGCGCGGTCACCACTTCCTGTCGGTGCACAAGAACGGTCAGGTGGCCATCGTGCAGACCCAAGGCAACAAAGACTGCCACGTGATCCTGCGCGGCGGCAAGGCACCGAACTACGACGCCGAGAGCGTGACTGCGGCCTGCAAGGAGCTGGAGGCTTCCAAATTGCCGGCCACGTTGATGGTGGATTTCAGCCATGCCAACAGCAGCAAGCAGCACAAAAAACAGGTCGAAGTGGCCAGTGACATTGCGGGCCAGATCGCTGGCGGCTCACGTCAGGTGTTCGGCGTCATGGTCGAAAGCCATCTGCACGAAGGCGCCCAGAAGTTCACGCCGGGCAAGGACGATGTGGGTGCGCTGGAATACGGCAAGAGCATCACCGATGCCTGCATTGGCTGGGACGACAGCGAGCAGGTGCTGCAGGTGCTGTCGGATGCAGTGAAGGCGCGCCGCAGCCTTTGATGCGGGCTCAGGCTGAGGGTGGCGCGATCTGGAATTCGCGCCACAGCAGGTACAGGCCGCTGGCCACCACCACGCCGGCGCCCAGCAGCACGGCCTGATCGGGCACCTGGTCGAAGACCAGCCAGCCGCCCAGCGTCATGTACAGGATTTGCTGGTACAGAAACGGCCCCAGCACGGCGGCCGAGGCAAAGCGGTGGGCCTGCGCCGCGAAATAGTGGCCTGCTCCGCCGCTCAAACCTGCCACTGCGAGCATCAGCCACTGCCAACCGCTGCTCGGCGTCTGCCATGCCCATAACGCAAAGGGCGTGAGCACGGCGGTGGACACCATGGCCGATGCCAGTTGCATGCTGGCCGGATGTTCGCTGCTGGCCAGGTGGCGGGTGAGCAGATTGAACAGGGCGTACAGGATGGCGTTGCCGAGGGTCAGCAGCATGGCCGGATGGAAAGCCTGTGTGCCCGGCCGGATGATGACCAGCACACCGGCAAAGCCCAGCGCGATGGCGATCCAGCGCTGCGCATCGAGCCGTTCTCCAAGCCACCAGGCCGACAGCACCGCGATCAGGATCGGCACGGAAAACTGCATGGCGCCGGTTTCTGCCAGTTGCAGGTATTGCAGGGCCCAGAAATTCAGGCCTGTCATGGTGGCCAGCATCACGCCGCGCAGCAGTTGCAGCTGGGGATGGCGCCAGCGCACCAGTTCCCAGCGCATGCTCGGGGCAAAGATGGCCACTGAAAACAGCGAATGCGTCAAAAAGCGCAGCCAGACCACCTGCAGCACCGGCAGGCTCAGCACCAGCCATTTGGCCGCCGTGTCCAGCATCGCAAAACACAGTGTGGTCAGCGTGACCAGTCCGATGCCGATGCGACGGTGGCGGGCGTTGTTCTTGAGCATGTGGCTCAGGCAGGTTGCAGGGCTTGCAACAGGCGGGTGTGGATGCCGCCAAAGCCGCCGTTGCTCATGCACAGCAGGTGGTCGCCCGGCTGGACTTGTGCCAGCACCTGGGCAATCACCTCCTCGATGTTGGTGCCCACTTGCGCGCGCGCACCCATCGGCTCGAGGGCTGCTGCGGCATCCCAGCCCAGACCGCCCGAGTGGCAAAACGCCAGATCGGCTTCTTCGAGGCTCCAGGGCAGCTGGGCTTTCATGGTGCCCAGCTTCATGGTGTTGCTGCGGGGCTCGAAGATGGCCAGGATGCGGGCATCGCCCACCTGCCGGCGCAGGCCGTTGACGGTGGTGCGGATGGCGGTGGGGTGGTGGGCAAAGTCGTCGTAGACGGTGATGCCGCGCACGGTGCCGCGCACTTCCATGCGGCGCTTGACGTTTTCAAAGCTGGCCAGCGCACGCGCCGCATCAGACGGTTTCACGCCCACATGTTCGACGGCCGCGATGGATGCCAGCGCATTGAGCTGGTTGTGCACACCACCGATAGCCCACTGCACCTCGGCCACGGGTTTGCCGGCCTGCAGCACCTTGAACCGCCAGGGTTCGCCCTCGGCCACAAAGTCGCTGACGGCCGAACCAAACGTGCGCACCTCGCTCCAGCAGCCCTGGCCCAGCACGCGCGTGAGGCTTTCTTCCAGACCGTTGACCACCACCCGGCCCGAACCGGGCACGGTGCGCACCAGGTGGTGGAACTGGCGCTCGATGGCGGCCAGGTCGTCAAAAATGTCGGCGTGATCGAACTCGAGGTTGTTGAGGATGGCCGTGCGCGGGCGGTAGTGCACGAACTTGCTGCGCTTGTCGAAGAAGGCGGTGTCGTACTCGTCGGCTTCGATCACGAAATACTTCCCCCCGCCGAGGCGCGCCGAGACGCCGAAATTCAGGGGCACGCCGCCGACCAGAAAGCCGGGCTGCAGACCGGCCTGCTCCAGTACCCAGGTGAGCATGGAGGTGGTGGTGGTTTTGCCATGGGTGCCGGCCACGGCCAGCACATGCTTGCCCTGCAGCACATGCTCGGCCAGCCATTGCGGGCCGCTGGTGTAGGGGGCGCCAGCTTCCAGAATCGCTTCCATCAGTGGGAATTTGGGGCTGCCGTCGCTCAGACGGCCACGGCTGACCACGTTGCCGATGACGTACATGTCAGGCCTCAGCGCCATCTGGTCGGCGCCGAAGTCTTCGATCAGGTCAATGCCCAAGGCGCGCAACTGGTCGCTCATCGGGGGGTAGACGCCGGCGTCGCAGCCGGTGACTTTGTGGCCGGCTTCGCGGGCCAGCGCTGCAACGCCGCCCATGAAGGTGCCGCAGATGCCAAGAATGTGGATGTGCATGGCGCTCGATTGTAGAGACCACCTTTGTGGCGCCTGGTCCGAGCGCTGACCCCACCCGCAACCTGTTTCTGACCATGCGCGAGAATCCTGCCATGAACGATGTTCAACTCGAAATAGCCGCCACCGCCGCGCGCATGGTGGTCGAAGAGGGCCTGAATTTCGGTCCGGCCAAGCACCGCGCGCTCAAGGCCCTGGGCCTGCCCGGACGCACGGCTTTGCCTGCCAACGAGGAGGTCGAGGCCCAGGTACGCGAGTACATCGCACTTTTTTGTGCCGATACCCAGCCGCAAGAACTGCGCGCGCTGCGTGCGCATGCGCAGGCGTGGATGGCGCGGCTGGTCGAGTTCCGGCCGCACCTGGGTGGGGCGGTCTGGCATGGCTGGGCCACGCGGCTATCGGACATCGATCTGGCATTGTTTTGCGATGACCCCAAATCGATCGAAATCACATTGATCAACCAGAACCTGCGCTATGAGGTGCAGTCTCAACCGGGCATCCATGGCCAGTTGGTGGATGTGCTGAGCCTGCACAGTTATTGCCCCGATCTGGGTGAAGACATCGGGGTTCACCTGCGGATTTACGATTTGCAGAACTTGCGTGGCGCGCTGGTGCTTGATGCGCAGGGGCGCAGTCCGCGTGGGGATATCGCGGCGTTGCAGCGTCTGTTGGCCGAAGATGCCGGAAAATGACCACATGAATCCAACAGAAACATCCTTTCTTGGCCGCCGCTGGATGCTGGGCGCAGGGGCTGCCGCAGCCGCGTTGGGTGCTGGCGTAGCCTGGTGGCGGATGCAACCGGATGGGGCTTCGCCGCCATCGGTTGCGGCCTTCTGGCAACAGCGCTTTGTGCGACCCGAAGGCGGAGAGCTGGTGTTGGCTGATTTTCGAGGGCAACCTTTGCTGGTGAATTTCTGGGCCACCTGGTGTCCGCCATGCATTGAGGAGTTGCCCATGATTGAGGCTTTCTGGCGTGAAAATGCTGCCAAAGGGATTCAGGTGCTCGCATTGGCGATCGACCAGCCCTCTGCTGTCCGTCGCTTTCTGGAGCGCCAGCCATTGTCTTTTGCAGTAGGACTGGCGGGTTTGCAAGGGACAGAGCTGGCCAGGTCCCTGGGTAATGTGAATGGCGGATTGCCGTTCAGCGTATTTTTCAATCGAGATGCCAGCATTTACAAGCAAAAGCTGGGACAACTGACCAGGCAGGATCTGGAGGATGGGCTTTTGAGCCGCCTGGGCGGGGCAAGATGATTCCGCAACACGGGATTTAGCCCGTATTTGTGCCTGTTTCGAGAACAGTTCGGGTTTTTTCTGGGTGTTTTCCCTGAAATTGGGGTAAATTCGGAACATTACATTTGCTGACGCAAGGAGGTTCCATGGATTTGCGCAAACTCAAGACCCTGATCGATCTGGTCTCCGAGTCCAATGTTTCTGAACTCGAAATCACCGAAGCCGAGGGCAAGGTCCGGATCGTCAAGAGCGCCGGTGTGGCCGTGGCTGCCCCGATGGCCATGGCCGCTCCTTTGGCTGCAGCACCCGTGGCGGTGGCTGCGCCTGTGGCTGAAGCCGCCGCCCCTGCTGCCGCGCCTGTGGCTGCTGGTCACACGGTCAAGTCCCCGATGGTCGGGACTTTTTACCGATCTTCCAGCCCGGGAGCTGCGCCTTTTGTGCAGATCGGCTCGGTCGTCAAGGAAGGCGACACCCTGTGCATCGTCGAGGCCATGAAGATCCTCAACGAGATCGAATCCGACAAGGCCGGCACCGTGACCCAGATCCTGTGCGAGAACGGTCAGGCGGTCGAATACGGTCAGCCGATGTTCATCATCGAATAAATCGGGGCCACCCATGTTCAAGAAAATTCTGGTCGCCAACCGCGGTGAGATCGCGTTGCGTATCCAGCGCGCCTGCCGCGAGCTGGGGGTGACCGCCGTGATGGTCTACTCCGAAGCCGACAAGGAAGCCAAGTACGTCAAGCTCGCCGACGAAGCTGTCTGTATCGGTCCCGGGCCTTCGGCGCAGAGCTACCTCAACATGCCCGCCATCATCTCGGCTGCCGAGGTCACCGATGCCGAAGCCATCCACCCTGGTTACGGCTTTTTGAGCGAAAACGCCGACTTTGCCGAACGTGTCGAAAAGAGTGGCTTCCAGTTCATCGGTCCAACGCCCGAGTCCATCCGCATCATGGGCGACAAGGTTTCGGCCAAACAGGCCATGATCCGGGCCGGTGTGCCCTGTGTGCCAGGATCCGAAGGCGAACTGCCTGACGACCCGGTCGAAATTCGTGCGACGGCCAAGCGCATTGGCTATCCGGTGATCATCAAGGCCGCAGGCGGCGGCGGTGGCCGTGGCATGCGCGTGGTCCACACCGAAGCGGCGCTGATCAACGCAGTGCAGATGACCAAGGCCGAAGCAGGCGCGGCCTTCGGCAATCCGGCGGTCTACATGGAGAAATTCCTGCAGAACCCACGCCACATCGAAATCCAGATCCTGGCCGACAAGCACAAGAATGCGGTGTATCTGGGCGAGCGCGACTGCTCCATGCAGCGCCGCCACCAGAAGGTGATCGAAGAGGCGCCGGCACCGGGCATTCCGCGCAAACTGATCGACAAGATCGGCGAACGTTGTGTGGCCGCCTGCAAGAAGATCGGCTACCGCGGCGCCGGCACCTTCGAATTTCTCTACGAGAACGGCGAGTTCTATTTCATCGAGATGAACACCCGCGTGCAGGTGGAACATCCGGTGACCGAATGGATCACCGGCGTGGACATCGTGAAGACGCAGATCATGGTGGCCGCTGGCGAGAAGCTGCCTTTCACCCAGCGTCAGATCGAGATCCGTGGCCACGCCATCGAGTGCCGCGTGAATGCTGAAGACCCGTTCAAGTTCACGCCCTCGCCAGGCCGCATCACGACCTGGCACGCGCCCGGTGGTCCCGGTGTGCGTGTGGACTCGCATGCTTACACCAACTACTTCGTGCCCCCCAACTACGACTCCATGATCGGCAAGATCATCGTGCATGGGGACACGCGCGAACAGGCGATTGCCCGCATGCAGACGGCGCTGGCCGAGACCGTGGTCGAAGGCATCAACACCAACATCCCGTTGCACCGCGAACTGATGGTTGACGCCAAATTCATGGCCGGCGGCACCAACATCCACTACCTGGAGCACTGGCTCAGCCAGCACAAGCGCTGATGTTCGAGCTGCTGCTGCTGTGCCCCGAGGAGCGGGTCGAAATTTTCAGCGACGCGTTCGATGCGCTCGATGCTTTGAGCGTGTCGGTCGAGGACGCCGATGCCCAGACGCCGGCCGAGCAGGCGCTCTTTGGCGAGCCGGGTATGCCGCCGCCCAAGGATGGCTGGCAGCGTTCGCGCATGGTGGCGCTGTTCGCGCAGCAAGATCAAGCTGACGAGGCTGCCGCCCTGCTGCAGGCGCAGGACTTTTTTGAAGGCTGCAAGTTGCTGGGCGTGCGCCGCGTGGAAGACCAGGACTGGGTGCGGCTGACGCAATCGCAATTTGCGCCGGTCGAAATCACGCCCGAGTTCTGGATCGTGCCGACCTGGCACGAGGTTCCGACTCAGGCGCGCCAGACCATCCGGCTCGACCCTGGCCTCGCGTTCGGCACCGGTACGCACCCGACGACCCGCATGTGCTTGCGCTGGATCGCCACGCATCCCCTGCAAGGCCAGCGCGTGCTCGACTACGGCTGCGGTTCCGGCATCCTGGCGATCGGCGCTGCCAAATACGGTGCTCAAAACATCGACGCTGTGGACATTGATGAGGCGGCAGTCACTTCGACCCGGCTCAATGCCGAGGCCAACAGCGTGCAGCTGAATGCCGGCCTGCCCGAGCTGGCCCGGGGTGAATACCAGACGGTGCTGGCCAACATCCTGGCCACGCCTTTGAAGGTGCTGGCGCCTTTGCTGTGCGCGCATGTGCAATCCGGTGGCATGCTGGTGCTGGCCGGTATCCTGGAGCGGCAGGCCGAAGAATTGCAACAGGCCTACGCGCCCTGGGTCGCCTTGGAGGTGACCGATGCCGAGGACGGCTGGATCCTCATGACAGCGCGCAAGGCCTGAGCAGGCCTTGCATACAATGGGTCATGGCACCCGATCAAGTCACACGTTGCCCCCACTGTCAGGCCGCATTCCGGGTGACGCCCGATCAGCAGGCGCAGGCACAAGGCTGGCTGCGTTGCGGGCAATGCCGCGAAGTGTTCGACAGCACGGGTCTGGTGGTCCCTTGGCTGCCTGAGGTTCAGGCCAGCGGCCGTGTGGACCTGAAAGATTTGTTGCAGACGCAAGACCAGGGGGAGGGCTCGCCTTCGTCACCCTCTGTCGACGCCAGCGATGCCCTGCGCTCTTTTGAGCAGGCACTGGCCACCTTTCCGGGGCGATCTGTTATCGACGCGCCTGCCGGACCCTTGTCCGAACTGGCTGTGCCAGCACCTGTCGAAAAGGTGTCTGCTGATGTGGCAAAGCCCGGCCGCGGTGCGCGGGCCTGGCGGTTCTTGCTCATCGTGCTGCTGGTGCTGCAGCTCGCTTGGCTGGGGCGTGTCTGGTGGTGGCAGATGCCCTGGGTCGCAGCTTTTTTTCAGACCGGGTGTGTTGCTGCGGGCTGTGAGGTGCCGGCCTGGCGCGCGCCGGATCAGTTGCGCATTGACCATTCGCGTTTTGTTGCGGCTGATGGGGGGTACCGGCTGGAATGGGCCTTGCACAACAGGTCTGTCTGGCCGACCCGCATGCCGTCCATGGAACTGGTTCTGCTGGACGAAGGTGATGTGGTGCAGGTTCGCCGTGTGCTTGCACCTGCCGATACTTCGGCACCGGACACGCTGGCACCTGGCCAACTGTGGGATGGTGCGCTCTGGCTGACGCTCGAAACCGAGATGACCGTGTCGGGTTACCGGCTGCGGGTGTTCTATCCCTGAAGCCCTGCTGGGCTTTTGGCGTTTCTTCGCCCATGAAAAAGGCCCGACGCGAGCATCGGGCCTTGCGCTTTTGACCTGAGCGGATCAGGGCTTGGCGGCCGAAGGAAACGGCCACGCAGCCTGAGGGTTCAGCGTGGTTTGCGCAGCAGGGGCAGCGGGTGCTTTGGCCGCCTTTTTGGCAGCAGGCTTCTTCGCAGCCTTTTTGGCGGCCGGCTTTTTGGCAGCAGGCTTCTTCGCAGCAGCTTTCTTGGCTACAGCTTTCTTGGCGGCCGGCTTTTTCGCGGCGGCCTTTTTGGCTGCGGGCTTGGCTGCAGCTTTTTTGGCGACGGGCTTCTTGGCAGCAGCTTTTTTGGCCGGTGCAGCTTTCTTCGCTGCTGGCTTCTTGGCTACGGCTTTTTTGGCCACAGGCTTCTTGGCGACAGCTTTTTTAGCTGCGGGCTTCTTGGCAGCAGCTTTTTTGGCCGGTGCAGCTTTTTTGGCTGCAGGCTTCTTAGCTACGGCTTTCTTGGCAGCAGGCTTCTTGGCTGCGACTTTCTTCGGTGCAGCTTTTTTTGCGGCTGCTTTCTTTGCAGTTGCCATGGTTTTCTCCTAATTCAAATGGAAGAATCATCGGACACAAAACACTCGGTGCGTGTTGGTCGCACCAAGCGATTCAGGGTGCTGAGGCCGGCCTCAACACCCTGAACACGGAAAAGCCCCACCGCAAGCGCCCTCTGGGCGCTGACGGTTTGGGGCTTGAACTGGAACATCATCAAAAAGGGCTCAATCCCAGGACAGCGCGCCACCGGACTGGTATTCGATGACGCGGGTCTCGAAGAAGTTGCGTTCCTTCTTCAGATCGATCATTTCGCTCATCCATGGGAACGGGTTTTCCTCGTTCGGGAAGAGGGCTTCGAGGCCGATCTGCGTGGCGCGGCGGTTGGCGATGTAGCGCAGATAGCCCTTGAACATGGATGCGTTCAGACCCAGCACGCCGCGCGGCATGGTGTCTTCGGCGTAACGGTATTCGAGTTCGACCGCTTTCTGGAACAGGGTCTTGATCTCGGCCTTGAATTCGGCTGTCCACAGGTGCGGGTTCTCGAGCTTGATCTGGTTGATCAGGTCGATGCCGAAGTTGCAGTGCATGGACTCATCGCGCAGGATGTACTGGTATCGCTCGACAGCGCC
>JACCDU010064892.1_pt1 | contig 26707 bp, 38 predicted proteins | sample 7446081 | NCBI WGS metagenome assembly JACCDU01 (sample SAMN15323447, study PRJNA562643) | freshwater metagenome | isolation source: river surface water | place: USA:Blue River Watershed | collected 2017-08-17
GAAGGCGAAGAAGAACACGCCGCAAGCAGCACAGCCAACACCATGGCCTCGGTCATCTTGCAGATCATGGTGATTGACTTGGTGTTCTCGCTCGACTCCATCATCACCGCCGTGGGCATGGTGGATGAGGTGGCCATCATGATTGCGGCGGTCGTGACCTCCGTCGGCTTGATGATGCTGTTTGCCAAAGGCATTGGTGAATTTGTCTCTAACCATCCCACCATCAAAATGCTGGCCCTCGCCTTTTTGGTCGTGGTCGGTGTGGTACTGATGGCAGAAGGCTTAGGTCACCATGTACCCAAGGGCTACATCTACTTCGCGATGGCGTTCTCATTGGGCGTTGAATTGCTCAACATTCGCTTTCGCAAGCGCGCAAAAACGGTGGTTCAGCTGCATCAAAACACCCCCTGACGCCCATTTTTGGGCTGTTGTGGTGCTGTAAATAAAGCGATCTGTGTCGTTATTAGAATGGTTTTGATACTTGACACCATCTAAATACGCAGCATGCCAGCCTCAGAGGCCACCCACAAACTCACACTGCAGACACAAGCGCTGTTGGTGCTGTTGTGTGCGGTAGCGTACTTTTATGCATTCAAGCTCAATCTGTACTGGTTTGAGTGGATTGAGTTTTCGCATGGTGCTAACTGGGTTTACATCCCCAGTGGTTTGCGTTTGCTGTTTGTACTTCTCTTGATTCGCCTGGGCGGCATTGGCATTGCAATTAGCACGATCTACATCAACTACACGATAGGAGATGCAGACGCTCATCTATTCAACGTCGTGACGGGGGTGATCTCTGGCGCATCGCCCTGCATTGCACGTGACTTGGCTAGTCGATGGTTCAATCTAGACCCGCTGCTGGTCAACCTGACGGGACGCGATTTTTTCAAAATCTCTGTGTTGTTTGCGGTGGTCAATGCATTACTCCATCAGCTTTGGTATATCTGGATGGAGAAAACACAAGACTTCTTAGCCAGCACATTGGCCATGGGCGTGGGCGACTGGTTTGGCACGGTGCTGGTGCTCGCCACAGCAAGTTTGGGCATTCAGCTTTTCAAGCTCACACGATGCCGAAAACCTTAAGCCTGAAGTTATTCGTCTTTGTTCCTGGCTAAGGTCACGGCAAGCGGTAACAGGCCCAGTGAAAACAAAATGGCGCCCACGTTCATCAAGGTGTCGGTCATCATGAGACAAAAACCCAATACAGAGATGCCCAAGGCCACGGAGTTGACCGTCTTGAGTTCTATCTTTGGTAGCTTTTTCATGCGTTGAATCTTAATCTAGGCATGGCGATCCCAAGAAAAAACCCACAATGCGAACACTGTGGGTTTTTATTTTGGTGGTGGTAGCGGGATTTGAACCTGCGACATCAGCATTATGAATGCTGCGCTCTAACCAACTGATTTGCAAACAAATAGGTTAATTTTAAGACTTTTCACACTGTTTCAGACTGTGTTGAATCGTCTCGTCAACTCGTTCAAGAAAGTCGCTCAGATCCAGTTTTGACAAAGATTAGGGGTAAGCTCTTTATTGAGCAGACCGTCTTGTATTGCGACGGTTCATTTCCTTTTGAATGACAACTGAAAGAAAGATGAATATGTCACTTACTGGAGTTCAACGAGTTTTTGCTGTTGATGAACATGAACGTGTCAGGGCGAATATTGCCTACGTCAAGACTGATAAAGGCATCTATGGCGCCTACTACGGCTACTCAGGTGGAGGTGCGTACGATGATGGGTTTTTCTTCATCACACCGAAAGACAAAGTAACAGCTGGATCAGACCTAGACGAGTTTCCAAAACACGCCATCAAGATTTGTGACCAACTGAGTTCTTATGTAGAAGAACTGCTAGATCACGATGAGGAAGAAGGCGGGATCTCGGAAATGGGCATTCAGCTGAAAAACAAAGGTAACGTCTATCGCTCAAACGGTGGATGGGAGCATCGCTCAAGCCGAGTAACTCAAAAGGTTCTTCGGCTTGTAAGTTCACACTGGGGTTTAAGTTTCCACTGGAATTGACAAGAACTAACTCACGCTACTGGTGACTTTTTTCTCAACAAAGTTTCGTTTTCCAGTCAAAAAATCTGAAACGGTATCCATATCTACCGTGTCCCGATCTATGTGATTTCGTTTCAATACCTCACGAACCAACCATCCGTGATATTCAGTATGCAGCCATTGCAGCCACTCTGATTTTTGAATCCCATCACCTTCAGTTGCCAGAACAAATTCTGGATGCATAGCTCGACCAAACGGTTGTACCCGATCACTGATAGTGATGTCAGTTGCATTTGGGAAGCTACCGCGCTCAACATGCAGAACTCTACGCTTAGCTTTATAGAGATGCCTTCCTGCAATTGAATTTAAGCGGTTGTATGCAGCTTTCTTGGCACCAAGAAATCGGTCATCACGAACTCTGTTGTTAGGAGCAAGCTGAAGTCTGTCAGCGATTACCCAAAGTTGTGCGTCTGGGTATAGCGTTTTATAAACAAATACTAGTCGCTCTATTTCCAGAACATTCCTTCTAAAGCGCAGAGTGTGCAATTTGTATCTAGCAGTATGAGCCGACTCAATCACATCAAGCTCCCTGCCTGGATGGTATTGCCCCAAGAAATTGATGATTTGAGGCATCAGATAAGTGCGTGGAATATTTAGTGGAATCACCAAAATTAGTGAATTATCTAAAGTCGTTTCATCGGGTGGGTTCTTCGGGTCATAGCGTGTGACCAAATCAAAATTTTTAGTCTCAGCAAAAAGAGAAGCAGCAAATTTCATTGACCAAACAGTAAAGACACCTATTTCGATTGCTCCCACAAAATCTCTACAAACTTGAGCAAGCGATTTATCTCTAGTGACCACGTTTCTAGTATGAGCAAACCATACAACCTTGCTCATACGAATTGTTTGATACCAATCCCAATAAATCGAGTCTTGAAATGAGCTTGATTGGGTTTTAGTGCCATCGTTGAACAGACTATTCAACCCCTTATAGGAGCGCAATCGCGCCCATGTATTGCTATCTGGAAGATCTACGCCACGCAACCGAATTAACGGATCAGCTCCACGTAGATTCGCAGCTATTTCTTTTAGTTTTTTAGACATTCATATCCTTGTCGTAACACTTTACTTGTGAATATATCTTAAAAAGAAAAGGAATTTTACAGTTCATACATCGACAAAACGAAAGCAGATCAGCCCAAGTTTGATGTCGAGGCTCATATCACTAAGGAGTTCCAAATGAGCAAAACTAAGACCTTCATCGCTTCAGCAATTAACGAAGCATTCGCCGCAACTATGACCATGAGTCTTGATGCTTTGAGCATCGCTCGTGACAGCTGGGAAAAGAACGAGTACAAGTCTGCAACAGACGGCTTATACGGCTTATTGAGCAAGACTTACTCTGTTTACGAGCAGCTGTTTATCAACGCTACTGATGACGATCGCAAGACATTGCGTAACTCGTTAGCAACAAAGCTGAAAGCCGACGGAGTAAAAGTGCAACTGAACACAACAACTCTCAGCTTGTTGATTCGTTATGTGTTCAAAAGTGATCGCAAACGTGTCATGCGCTATCGCTATGCGATTGAAGCAGCAAAGTCTCATGCAGTTAATTCTGCAGGTTTGACTGCGTGGCTTCACGCTCAAGGCGGCATCGATGCTGTTGCAAAGTTAATCAGTGTTAGTGATGAAACTGCTGCCAAGCGTCAAAAGATTGCTGATGCGACTCTCAATGTCAACAGCTTGATCGAGACACGCAAGACTGCACCGCTTGCAAATGTCATTATCCCCAACCTCACAGCAAAGACTCGCACAGTCTTCATTGCTGAACCGTCTCTTAACGGGACGTTCAACATTGTCTGTGTTGTTGAAGACATTGCTGATGGTCTCTACGGTGGTCTCGTGAAAACTGCTGCTGCACAGTACTCAGCGAAGTCTGATGAGTCACTTGCTATGCAACGTGAAGCAGACAAGTTCATCACAGAAACATCTGCTAACGAAAGCGCAATCAAGAAAGCAGCTTGATTGCTCAAGCATGTGTGTCATTGCGACACACATGCTCTTTACTAATTAATTTAAGGATTTATATATGACAAATACAAGCAGCCAGTCGAAGTACGCACCACAGTCAATGCAAGACGTTGTCTTCAATGACCCACAGACTAAAGTTTTTATGGAGGCAATCGTTGCAAAGAAATACAAACCACTGCATTTGATGCTTCATGGCACCAGCGGTAACGGCAAGACTTCAATTGCGAACATCATTGCCCGTGAACTCACACAAGACTCTGGTTTGTGGCTAAAGCATTCAATTGAAGAATTTCTTGCAATTGAAGACTTACATGATTACCTAGACCGTAATCAACGTACGTTCGGTGCGTCTCCGAATGATCGTTGCGTCATTGTGTTTCACGAACTTGATCAGTACAAACGTAGCTTAAGTAAGCTATGGACAGCGATGGATGAGCGAGAAGATTTGTTGATGGTGATTTTTACCACCAACAATCCAACCGACTTTGAAACGCCGATCTTGTCACGTTGCGATAAGTACGAATTCACAAAGATTGAACCATCTGTATTCGCCAACCGCGCTCAATGGATTCTTTCGCAAGAAGGCGTGAATTTATCCCTCTATGAAGTGACCCAATATTTAACGAAGTACACAGGTCAAGCTGCAGATGTTCGAACGTTTATGCAAGTCATCGACAAGATGCTTTTTTTGCACACTGCAGGTCTATTGCCTTCATTACAGAAGCAATCACCTAAACCAGTGACCTTGACCATCGCCAAGTAATAAGCATACGAGCGTCCTATTACGGGACGCTCATTAAGGAGTAACCATGTTTCCTAAAGCCTATATTTTCACAATCAATCCACAGCCTCAAATACTTGCGAACTTAAAAACCAAGTACTCAGCAAATGTGAGCATCACAGCATTCAGCACATACCTAAAGCATCATCCAGATGTTGAGAAGATGGTCAAGATTGCTCATTACCAGCATCCACGCCCAGCGTTCACAGATGTCATCACCATTCCCAATGTGGATAAAACAGCATTATTTGGTGAGTACATGAAAAAAAATAGTGAGGCTTTTTACATTGTTGATTCTGAAAGTGATCTAGATGCACTTGATGTGCTTGCAACATCTATTGAGTCATTTGGTCCTGATTTGAGACGCATTTCAGATGATGCGCCAAACATGTTCGCAGAGCTGTTTCACATAGAAGGCAGTGGAGATGATTTACATGATCAACAGCATGAACTCATTCAAGAGCATTTCGTGAATCCACTAGCACCACGATGATCGTAAGCGTCCCGAATAGGGACGCTTTTTTAGTTCATCAATTCAACAGCGTTACGCATCATTGTGGGCGACACCTCGACGTAGCGCATTGTTGTTTGCAAGTTGCGATGACCAAGCAAGTTCTGGAGCACTTTGGGATTCGTGCCAGCTTCTGCAATCTTTGTGGCAAAAAACCTTCTTCCTGAATGTGAGCTAGCGCCCTCGATACCTGCGTGTTTGTACAAGTAATGAAAGTACTGAGCGAGAGTGTTTGGGCTAAAACCATCACTGGGATGGCGTTGACTGTAGAACAACGCCCGTGATGTGTCTGTCTGCGACACAGCTTTGAGATCTTTCAAGCGAAAGCGAATAGACAAGTAGTTGTGAACTTCATCTTGAAGTTTCTTAGGCAGCAATACAGTACGTCCCCGATCACCCTTCGTCTTGTCTGGGCTCAAGTAGATCTCGTCTTTGATTGAGCCATCTTCGTTCAACACGTCTGCAAGCGTCAGATGTGAAATCTCCCCAACACGCAATCCTGCGAGATGACTCATGTACAGCATCGCTTTGTTACGAGATGCGTGACGACGGCTTGAGATGTAGACGAGAACTTTGCGGTACTCGCGGCTTGTGAGAATGCGGGCTTGACTCATTGATGAACTCCAAATATCTAACTATTTATTAGCTCAACGATATAGCCTTAGAAAAGAAAATCCTAGTCCTTCATCGCCAATATTTTTCCTGAGTTAAATCAAGTGGTTAACAGATTTCATAAGGAAATGTATCTTTTCATACATAAGTGCTGAAAATTTACGCACTGATTTTTTGTCCTTTGAAAGGACGAACTTAAGCATCACCGAAGACGAAATCCAAGCAGAACATGTCCCGGTGCGTTCTGCCGTATGTGGTTCACATACGAATGAAATAGCTCGTTCGTGGCGACTTGTATTGAGTCCTATTATGGTTGCTGAAATAGACAGCGCCTCTATTTCGCCATTCCTGTCCATGCACCAATAATCCAAGCTAGACCATTTCCATTGAGTTCAAGTAACCTAGGTTAAGACGTGAGTGAGATCATGCGAGGCTTTTGGATTTGATGCGTCTTTTGCTGAATCTGTGAGTACACCACTTGAGCAAAACAACCAATTCTGTCCTGCATGAAATCTGTCTACCTCACGCAACGGAATGGCGATGTAGGACTAGGATTGATTTGGAATCGGGTTCAAAGTTGAGTCATGTCGAAAGGAAAACACATGTCTCAAATCAACTCGCTATCAACCTCAGATCTTGCCCAGTTCACTGGTACTGAAAAACTTTATCGCATCACTCGTCGTCATGTGTTGACTGATGGGACAAAGTACTTGGCTGAACAAGGTCGATGCTTCTGGTTAATGGATGCTATTGCATCTCACCTAACATCGAGCTATGAGGACTACTTTGCAGTTGCTCGTCTTGTTGTCAATGACTCAAGTGCAGTGCTTTCACTTGATGATGGTAATGACAATGTGTTTGCAACCCAAGCCATTGAGTACACCGATTTCCCTTTGAGCGAAATCAAGTTGTACTGCTCATTTGATGGAACTCATTGGGTCATTATGTTGACTAGTGAGTACTGATAGACCTCTGACATGACATCCATCACACATGTGGCTTTAGAGATTTTCAATGACCTGAATTAATTCCAATTAAATCCATTAATTACGACCAATTTCCATTTAATTTACGGAGAAATTCATTTAATTGATGTCAATCTAAAAAGTGAGCAAGCTCACTTAGTGCTTTCGCAAGCTCATTCGCTTTCGCTCATTCGTTTTGCTCAGCACTTGTTTTTAATTAAATGATTTATGGACTTCGGTCTTCTTCTCTCATCTCTGTACTTGAGCCACACTCACCCTTAAGCAGGGGTGAGTTAGGTTTATCCTGTCCGTCGCCGTAAGACATACTCAATTGGATCACGCACTACATGTCGTTTCCGACAATTGTCTCGGCATGGTTTTTTAACCACGCCTTTCATTGCGCTCTTTTTTTAATGCTCTAGCAATAGCCTGCTCTGGGCTCTGTACCGCACCCCTCCAACAACTATTTTTAAGACTTCTTCTAAGGTGAATGTGAAGTCATGGCAGACCTTTCTACGATTGCTAGTTTTTTGCCCTACACAAGTAAGGCAACCTCATACATTGCAGAGTCTTTTGCTATGTCGAGCATAGCGAGGTTACTTTTGGCAAAGTAGTTCTGCAAAGTTTGTGCTGAATTTCACATCTACCGTCACTACACAAATGAGAACGGGTTTTCGGCATTCTTTAAAGCGATGCTTGCTTGTAATCCAGTGTTCGAACAAGTATTTATGCCTTTCCAATTAAAACGATTATTTTTCCAAATAGTTACGGCTTGAAATTGGTAGGAATTAATGGATCGTGGGAGCACATTAATAAGACTCATCAACGAATAAAGGAGTTAAACATGAGTAGTTTGAGTTCATTGAAATTGGTCGCAGCAAAACGCCCCACACAGATGCCAGCCGTGCAAGTTCGCAGAAATAAATTAGCTGGCAAGATTCACCATCAGATCAAACTTGCTGAAGCACTTAGTGCTGGAACCACGTATGCCCCCACTCGTTTGCGCTCAATGCGTGATCGACACACAGGTGAGACTAAGACAGTTGAGATGCCCATGCACGTACGCCAGTGGTGGTTCGTCACAGACAGTGGTTCTGTAGCACTGACCATCAAGTACGGCTCGAAAGTACTTGAGATTGCTAAGGGCAAGAATGCTATTGAAGTGACTGACGGCGCTCAACTGTTGAAAGCACTAAATCACGTGAAGGATGCCGTAATCGCTGGTGAGTTGGACACTCAGATCGAGTCTGCGGCGAACACTGTGAAAGCCCGATTCAAAAAGTGATGTCTTGATCGTCCTGTTTCGGGATGCTTCTCATGTCCGTTAAAAGGACAAAAGCCCATGATGTTGAAGTCATGGGCTTTGCCACATCAGTCATGTTCTTTGAGCATGTATTTCTGGACGTTTCCTTGATACAAATACTCACGCTCCACACCAATCTCTGTCCTGTCTTCATCAAGTATCACCGAATAAACAGATAGTGGGTGTTGCGCTGTTTCATTGAACTCCCAAATGATCCAGCATTCAAAGTCATCATCATCGTCGGCTGTGTTTTCACCACGAATGCAAAACTTGAGACCATCACGAGCCCATCGCCATTCTTCACTTGTGAGATCGATGGTGGTGGGTTCGTATTCCATGCACTCATCAACCATTAATGTTGCAGCTCTGTGCTGGCTTTGATACTCAAGATCTTGACGAACTTTTTCTTTAGCTTGTAACTCAGCAACATAGCCATCAATTCGACTGACCATCGATTTCAAGTCAGCCAGATCTGACAAGACATCTTCCAAAAGCTGTTTCTGTGTCTTCATATCAACTCCTTCATAAATACATCTATGAAGATCAATGAAATCACCAACACTCTAAAGACCTACGTTGCTACTGTCAAAGTCAACGGCACATCAATTAAGACCTCAATTACTGCTGAGAGTTCAACACACGCCCGTATATTGCTCCAACGACTGTATGGATCTGGGAACGTCTCAAGCCTCAGTGAGTCATCAAGTGAACTTGAAGAAGCAGGTGCTGGGACTAAGGTCATGGATGCTGGCAATCTCCAAGTAAAAGCACTCGCCGATAAACAAAAGCAAATCACTCAACAAAAGAAGCAACTTCAAGCTAAACAAGCACTGTCAAAGGCGCAGGAAAAGATGCGTGATGCATCGAAACCGCTTTGAGCGTCCTGTTTCGAGACTGTTGTTGACAAGTCATTTTGATATAGGTTATAGTTCTTCCATCGCATCAAGAACTGGCTGACACCAGTGCCAACCTGCAGTCGTGCAAGGTGGTTCGCCGAATAGGCAGATGAGGCTCTAGTGAGCAAACATCCGAAGTCAGCCCGTCCTTGAGACGGGTTTTTTTATGTCTGGCTGACTTTAATAGCTAGGGGGATTTGCACCAGATTGCCACCCCTGACATACGTCGAAGTGGCTAAACAGGAGATGGCATATGCCAACGCAAAGCACGAATGCGATTGACCTCGCATATCGCCCAGAGTCTTACTTCTGGGCAAGAGATAGCAACATCAAGCTGTCTTCAGACATCAAAGGCGCAGAAAGAAAAGCTCTTTATGAGAGAGCAATTCAATCAGGGAATACTGTCCTCGCTAACTCATTGATAGCTGATCCTGATCTCTCCCCAGATCAACGCACATCATTAGGTCGAATGCACCCAAACTTTATGGGTGGCGAGTACCTCCCTGATCGTGAAGACGAAGAAGTTGAAATCGCACGAATCACGATTGCATCAACAACACAAGACGTGACCTGCTTATACGCACGTCGTGGAAAAAACAGAATCTATTACAGAGTCGTAGATGAGTATGGGGGTGACACGCTCAACAACCCAACATGTACATCCACCAAGCCATTGACGCTGAAACAGCTCACTGAGTTTTTCTTAAATTCATGGAGCTTGATCGATTGTCTTGATTGCAACTTTGAGAGCGATGGATATCCAAGAGATCAAGTCCACTCATTCATCGTTGATGCCAGCTCAAACTTCTATGCAGAGTTTGGCACCTACGTGCGTTTTCTGGTTAATGAATGGCTTGACACAAAGGAGTCCCTAGATGAGTGATGAACTGAACGAAGAAAAAGTTTGGGAAGTATTCGGACAAATGATGCAGATGTACGAAGACAAGGTTTTCTCAGAAACAGATCGCCAACATGTGACTGAATCAGGTTTGCGTGACTTTCGTGCCCTTCTGAAGAAACGACTTCTTGATCGAGAGAAAGGTCTGCCAACAGTCGATGAAGTTGATGGCTTGAAGATCCTTGCTCTGGACTTCTTAAACCACACACCCAATCGACCTCCATCTCGTTACGGTGGTGGTCAGTTCTGACATAACCAATTGAGTCCTCCACGCTCATCAATGTGGAGATCGCTGATTTAAGGGCAACTTGCAGAGCGATTCATAAAAACTGCTAAAGCGTCATGCAAGAGTCCCTGCATCTTGTAAGACGCTCCCCAATCATGCAGATGGAGAGCAATATGAAAACAGCATTCTTTAACAACAACGATTTCACCTATTTCGCTGAAGTCACAAAAGTCGATGCGATCAAAGACGCACTCAGCTTAAAGATCACCAGTCAATGGCTAAGCGCAAAAAACTCTGACGAGGAACAAACGCAGCTTCAAATCACATGCACCAAAGATGATTTATTGAAACTTTCGGAGCTGCTCAAGAAGGGAGCAATTGATGTCTGATTCATTCATGCGACTGAGGTGCAAGGCTGGTGATATCGCCTTCATCACCAATGATGAGGTTGGCTGCGAAGCGAATATCGGTCGGCTAGTGAGGGTAGTAGGCGAACTTGAATACGATCGCTTTGGGCTTCCTGAATGGAGAGTCGAGCCCCTGAATGAAATCACTTGGTTAGTTTGGACAAAGAGTGGCGTTCAGCGTGATGTCAGACCGTTCAACTTGCGTATTGGTCATCCCGATACTTGGCTTCTTCCGATTGATGTTGATCTGTCAATGTCTATCGAAACAACTGATGAAATAGTTGAAGGAGAGCTTGATGAGGTGCTGTGAAGGAACCCGTGCTGTCATCATTGATGCCTACAACTCAGAAAACATCGGAAAGATTGTGACCATTTTGCGTCCTCAAACTATGCGTGAGAGACTGAAAATTCGCCACCATGCAAAAGTGTGGATTGTTAGGTCATCTGAGAAGTTGAAATGGAATATGAATGGCGTGTATCACTACGACCACATTGGACCTATTCCTGAGAACCAACTTCAACCCATTCGTGATCAAGAGTTTCATGATTGGGCTGAAAAGAATCCACAACCTCGCGCCAACTGCTTTACCTATCAAATGATGGAAGCTGAGCAACGCTCTGACAAGCGTAGAGCCGAACTAAATGACCCAACTAAATGTGAGTGTTGACTATGACTTTTCAAGTTGAAATGATTCGAGGCGAATACTCAAAGCCAGACTTTGAAGAGTACAGCCTGACTATCTGGACATGGCGAACTCTGCTTGAATTTGGTCGGCAGAATGGGTGGCTCGAAACTGGGACAAAACCCGACCCGTTTTCTTCAACCAGAAATTCTGAGTATTTGACGCACTTCAAACCCACCTACGAGCCTGAAGAGTGGTGGCTGGCTAAATTATTTGACTCATCAGATGCAACGGCTCTCGCTAATGCATTGAGTCTTGGACTTAAAAGAATCAACGATGGAGTTATTGCACCACCAACGCTTGATGTTGGGTACACAACTCAGGAAGATCGTGAGCAACGAAACAAGTTGCTACTTGTACGCATTCCTGAATTCATTAAATTTTTAGAGGGCGGATCGTTTAGTTTTGCCTTTGATGACTGAGAGAAATACATGTCTAACTTAAAAGATCTTTTCCAATTTAGAAATTGTGAATTTGCTTTCAAATGCGATGGTGACTGGTTCGAACTTGATGAAACGAACGATGAGAAAGTGAAGTTTTGCAACAAGTGTCAAAAGCAAGTTCATCGCTGCGACACTGAAGATGAGCTTCTCACTGCCATCAAATCTAACTTATGCGTTGCTATCGAACCACCCTATCAAAAAATCGAGGGAACAGTCTTAATGGGATCAATGCGACGAGTGAAATCTGACGATGAGTAAGTCGCAAGTCTCAAATGAATTGGTAGATGCCTACACAGCCACCAACTTCGTTGTAGAGAGCCAACCGACTTTCACGCTCAAAGTGGGGACGCACTCCGAGGGTTTGGCGAGGCTTTATGAAAAGGCTGGTGTGAATGCAGCTTGCTTCATTACCGCGTACAACCCATTCAGCGTTTTGTTGACTACGCCACATAACGTAGCACGACAAGCTGAACTTCTGAGCGACCTTGCCAGTCTCAAATTGAAGTTCGTGTTCGGTTATGGACAGGGCATCGATTCAGACTGGCATGAACCGAGTGTTTTGATTCTTGGAATCACTCACGAAGACAGCATGAAGTTGGCTGTGAAGCATGAACAGAATGCTTTCATCTGGTGTGATAAACAAGCTACGCCAAACCTAGTCTTGACTCGATGACTTAGGAGACAAGCGTCCTGAAACGGGACGCTTGTCTTGTCCGTTAAAAGGACAAATAGCAAAACTTATGTGGCTGAGCCACTAATCCAATGCCATCCTCGCTTCTCAATAACTTTTTTTTGCCTTGCTAGGCTCCAGCCAATTTTCAATGATTCAGCTCTTGTATCAGCTGTAACTTTGCCGATGTAAACATTTTTTGTCTTACCGTCGACTTTCAGCTGCAAATAACCCCATAGCTGATATCCATGAGAAAACTTCTGGATCGCGACAGAGGCAACGTAAATCCGTCCGTCTTCTGTAGCAAGTCTTCTTTTTGAAGCACCTCCAGCGGCTAAGTCCTGCTCATCTGATGCCATAGTCTGTTTACCTTTAATTTCCACTGGTAATTTTACAAAGGTCACTTTGGTAGGATAACTTATTGATTTAGGAGCTTTCCATGCCCATAGTTGTTGCTGAATATTTAGGTGTCCGTACTGACAGAAATTACGCAATAGCCCCCATTGCGATCAACAAAACTGGTACGGCTGAAAACAAACCAGTTTTGCCGTGTCCATTCAAGAACTCGCATTGTGAAAAAGCAAAACGTGGTGACAAGCCTGTGTGTTCGATTCGTGATGTTGCTACGGGTGAACTTTGGATTGTTTGCCCAAGTCGCTTGTGTGCGACGATGAAAGGACCTGCAACTGGTCCAATTCCATTAAATGAGCATCAAAAGGAGACCCTGCATTGCGTAGCAAAAGAAATCTACGGCGTAAATATTACGCGTGCAGATGTGCTCGTTGATAGAGAAGTAGCGATTCCGATTACAGCCACAAGCGACTATTCAGCCGACTACATCATGTGGCGTAACAACCCAAACTACACCGCAGTGGGCGCTCAAGATCGCCCCGTCGTTCTTGAAATGCAAGGCGGTGGTGAAACGACCAGCACGGGCGATTTAACCAAGCACATTGCGAACTGGGAAAGCGGAAATGCGAATCTGACAGATCCAGTTCACAAGACATCCCCATTAGTGACGAATGCATGGCGACGACAACAGGAGCAATTTCTTGTCAAAGGCAACACTGCAATGCTGACAGGAGGACGTATCGCATTCTGTATTGGCTCAATGATTTACGACTACTTGATGCCACGACTCACGACTACGACAAAATTTCCAGACTTAAAAAATGCAAACTGGTCTTTGGCTTTGATAACGATTAAAGAAGATCAAAGCGCGAATCCCGCACCACGACCCGCTTGCGCTCCTCATTCACTGCCATTGGTGATTGATCATGAGAAAACTCTGTTTACAAACTACAGCTTTTTTGTTCAAGCAATTACCAATCAAGGCACCGCTTGTGAAGCTATGTTTGATCGCAACTACATCAACCTCGTCTAGTTTTTTTCTTTGTCTTCGTTTTCGACTTCCATGATACGACGACCAATCCATTCAATAACCTGAACGTTGACAGCGTTGCCTATCGCTCTGTATCTGTTGCTGTCCAGTCCTTTGGAAAGCCCTGAAGTCTCTCGCACTCCGAAGGCATCAATCGCCGAACATACAGCGTCTGCACTTCCGCGGGAGTCGAGCGTGTACGTTTCGCCGTCGTTGCGGAAGCCTTTTGCTTGCGGACCTGCGCTGGCTTTTCTACCGATGCTTGCATGTTGGATAGAGTAGAGATCTGGCTTTCCATTGCTGCTGAGAGATCCTCCGTCACTGGAAATCCTTTCTCCCATGCCCTGTTTAGCCACAATTCGAGTTGCTCCTTCTTCAAAAAGTACTCGAGCGGAGCGGAGGCTTCGATAACTTCCGACAACATAGACTCGGCGACGTCTTTGGGGTGTTCCAAAGTATTTCGCATCGAGAACTCGCCACGATACGCCATACCCGAGTTCATCCAACTCTTCAAGGACGCATCGGAAATCTTCTCCGTTATGACTGTTGAGGAGCCCTGGAACATTTTCGAGAATGATCCAGCTAGGCTTCCTTTCTTTGACGAGGCGCGCGAATTCATAAAATAACCCACTCCTTTCACCATCTAATCCCTTACGTTTCCCTTGATTTGCTGAAGACAAATCTTGGCAAGGAAAACCACCACACCAAAGACCAGCATCCTTGGGAATACTTTTTGCTTGAACTTGCTTGATATCTGGCTCTAAAGGCACGTCTGGCCAGTGCTTTTTCAGAACGCCTTGACCGAACTTATTAATTTCGCACTGGAAGACGACTTCCATTCCCGCGCGTTCAAAGCCCAGATCAAAGCCACCAATCCCTGCAAAAAAAGAAGCGACTTTTAAAGACTTAGATGACATATTTCCAATTAACGATCAGTTTTGATCTTGCGTAATTTTAGTCCCTAAAGAGCGAAATTACTCCCGCTTTCCCTGCACAACTCGCCTAATTGGGACGAACTCTTCTGACATGAACGTCTCAAAACAGGACGGTCGTGATTCAAGTCATCTGGGCGTCGAAATTGAGTACAAATTGTTAACCACGTCAAGCATATCTTGCGGTAAATACGCAAGCCCAGACTTAGCGAGTTCAGCAGGAACTCCGTGGATTGCTTCTGCAATGCTTCCAGCAATTGCTGCGATTGTGTCGCTGTCGCCACCTATTGAAACGGCGTTACGCAATGCGTCTTCATAGCTGATTGACTGCAATGCACAAACAATGGCTTGCGGGACAGATCCAGCACTCGATTCAGTGTGTTTGTATGCTGGGCGTATTTCGTCTGGTGTTTGCTTTAAGTCATAGCCAAATCGCTCATTCAGCCTATTTGCAATCTCAGTTGCGTCAACTTGATGCCTAGCCCAATAGATAGCTAATGAGACAGCACGTGCACCAGCAATCGCATCTTCATGGTCGTGTGTGACAACGGTGAAGTAGTCAGCCCAATGAGTTGCTTCTTGTTCAGTTCTAGCGAGAAAGCCAACAGCTGAGATTCGCATCGCAGCGCCGTTACCCCAGCTTTGATATGGTTTTGGCTCGTCGTCAGCGATCCATAAAGCAAACCTCTGCCCCCAGCCTCCTGTGTCTTCATAGCGACGACACCATTCTTGAAGTGCTTGAGTTGGCTTTTTTCCATGTAACAGTGCATCAGCTACTGCGATAGTGCAAACGGTGTCATCCGTGTATCTTGCATTCGCATGAAACAAAGGCTCAAAATCTTTTGCACGATAGTTCCGTTTCTCATAAACGGAACCAACAATGTCACCAATGATGGCTCCAAGCATTTGTTAAGCGCCCAATTTTTCCCATGCCTCTGCTTTTGTTAACTTGCGTGCAGCAGCAATTGCAGGAAGTTGACTGGCTCGAGGACGAGACTTACCAGCTTCCCAGTGATACACAGACTGTGCAGACACACCAACCAGCTTGCCCATTTGTTCTGCACTCATTGCGAACTTCTTACGCAAAGTAGCAAAGCCACCAGCACGAAAACGCAAACCAGTTGCTGGTGCTTCTGTTGCTTTGAGTGCTGGCTTGGGTGCTGCTTTACCTAATTTCTTGATTGTGGCTTCAAGAGTTGCAACATGGCGCTTCAGTGCTGCAATGTCTGAGCGGTATTGCGCGGATGCTTTCTTGAGTTGTTTGGTCTCAGCACGAACTTCCTTCTTTGCAATGCGTGCGATTTCTGCTTTGAGTTGATCTGCGAAAGTAGTCATGTTGTTACAAATTAACTTGATTGCTAGAGTTTATACACTTAGAAATATTTCTAAAAAAGCGTGCCTTGCACGCTCTACACACTTAAGCACTCATCGCATCAATGACTAAATTATTTAATTTCGACGCATTTGTAGCACTTGGCTTTAGTGTCAGCACTCACAGAGACTCATGGGACAGAGAGGTCATCGAGTACGCCTACACACGTGACGGCATCGAGTTCACACTACGCAAAAAAGTTGATAGCGAGTTTGTGATGGGCATCTGCTCTAACAAGTCTGGTGACTGGGAAAATCATCTCGTTGATGAAGCAGAGGCTTTGCGCTGGTTTCAGAGAACGTTCCCAGACATTGTCCTTTAAACGGACAAGCGTCTCTTTTTGGAACGTTCAAGCGAGAAACTAGCCATGCTCAATCCAGTCTGTTTGGACTCGGAGAATAGGCTTGATAGTTTGTGAGCTACCCGTCTCGTTGACATGCTTCTCACGTTCCAGACTGTCTCTTAAACGGATAAGTCTCTTTGCCATCATTCGACTCAGCATCTCAATCGCTTCAGAGCTAGGTTGTCTTAGCACTTGAGTTTGAATCGTACTTGTGGAAATATCTTTTTCACTCATCGCCTTGTCCTCTAGCGTCCGAATGAGACTCGTTTAGCTCGGTTATGTTGCTGCCTATCTTCGTAGTACTGTCGTTCCGGACCAGAGTAGCCTGATAGCGCCTCATCGTCAATAAATTCGCCTTCAGTTGTGTATCGGCGAGCTACGGGCTTGATCGCAAGCCGCACGCCCTCTTCGGTCATATACATGTCACCACCACATTCGGGATGAACAAACCCTGTTTTCGCAAAACCACCATTTTCTAATGTTGCTTCAGCGTTAGTAACAAGCGGGGCAACTACGTGTGTGCCTCCGCAGGATAGACATTTCCGAGCTGCTTGACGATTACGGATTAACTCAACGATATCTAATGCGTCGTCATAAGCATCTTTAGACGATTGCCAATGTTCCAGATTAAATCGCCACAAGTTGGGAATCAGCTTGAAGAGATGGCACCACCACTTTTTAGGATTAAACGTTGACGCAGCTAATTCTGATTGGATCTGCCGGAGAACTTCTTCAGCTATTTGCAGATCCAACAATTCAACTGCACGTACGCTCTTACAGTCATGGCACCAGCCAAGCCTCCAGTCAATCGTCAAACGTACACCCGTCGATAACACATACTCTTTGAGTCCCCACGAGCCTGTATCACTGGTTCTAAATCCACATGTTGTGCAGTAATAAGTAGTGACATGCCAAGACATTGTTTAACGTATCCAAAAATACCTTCAGCCAACGAAGCGTCTCTTTTCGGGACGCTACTGACAGCTCTTAGGCGTGTTCTATCCAGTCTGTTTGAACAATATGGACAGGCTTGATAGTCAAGGGGCTATCTATGGCACTGATGTCAAGTCTGCCTTTTTCCTCATCAGACACAACAACCCATGTGAACTCATCGTCCCCTGCGTCTTGAAATTCAGGCAAGATTCTGACGATATCGCCTTTGAGAAATTTTCGTGTTTCAGCAGTCATATTTGTAACTCTACAGCCTTTAACGTAAAGGGAAACCATCCTGCAGCCAAACGCTTCAAAAAAAACATACGTGAATGGACAAATTTTGATAATAGATTTATAGTCAAATCGTATTCATCTTGATTGACGTTCATGTCCATAGCTTTAGCCATACAAAACCGCAACCTCTTGTCCTTTACTTATGACAGTTTTGTTAGGGAGGTTGAGCCACATTGCCTCGGAATTGACAAAAAGGGACACCCTGCGCTTAGAGCGTATCAAGTAGCGGGAGGTAGCGAATCTGGCGAATACGTTGGATGGAAGATATTCCATGTGAACGAGATACGGAACCTTCATGTTCTATCAAAGACATTCCAGCAGCCACGACACGACTACAAGCGTGGCGATAAAGGCATGATGCGAATTCAAGCTGAGCTCTAAAAGACTCATGACATTTCTTGATATCGAACAATTTCAATTAACTTGCACTTAATTTCAGTAATATGGCTGCACTACCAGAAGCAATTTCCAGCTTTCCTAAACGTCAAATCGGAGGGCATCAAATTGATGCTACGGGTGAAGCCACGAATAGCCTTACACCAGAACTAGTCATCGCTCTTTGTGGACCAATCGGTTCACCATTACACGAACTAGCCGTACAAATCGGAAATACGTTACAAGAATTTAACTACAGAACTGAAACACTTCGTCTCAGCAACTTAATTCGTCTAAATGCAGAAACGACTGGGATTGCAATCGACAGCTCTTCAAAATTTTCGGAGATTCAATCCTTAATACAAATCGGAGATCAGCTTCGCAAAGATCATGGCAGTGATGTACTGGCGAAGTTAGCAATTGCAAAAATTAGCGGCGATAGAACAAAGACCTATGGCACGCCTGAAGACGTGGCAGCAGAGATGCAAAAACCAGCTGAACAACGAATCTCTAGTCAACGAATTTGCCATGTAATTGATTCAATCAAAAATACAGCAGAGCTTGATCTTTTACGTTTAATTTATGGAGATGCATTATTTGCTATAGGTGTCTTTTCTCCTCTTGAAGTTCGTAAGCAAAATCTTGAACGACCAGGGCAATTACACCCAGAAGAAATTGATCGACTCATAGATACGGACTCTGGGGAAGAGTTTGATCATGGTCAATCAGTTCGTGACACATTTCCGCGATGCGATTTTTTTCTTCGAGTCGATCAAGCAATCGTTGCCCCCTCTGAAGCAAAAGCAATTTCACAAATAAATGAAAAAACCCGTAGATTTTTTGACCTTATTTTTCATACAGCTGTAATAACTCCGACAGCCGAAGAAACTGCGATGTATGCCGCATCATCCGCCGCAAAAAACTCAGCATGCTTATCGAGGCAAGTAGGTGCTGCCGTAACTAGCTCAACTGGAGAGTTACTCTCTGTAGGATGGAACGATGTTCCGCAAAGCGGAGGTGGGCTCTATGGAAAGCTACCAAATGTCAGCTTTACGGCAAACCCATTAATTCGTAATGATCACGACTATCGCTGCTTCGCTCAGACTGGTGGCGTTTGTCACAACGATAGTGAAAAGAAAACAATTGCCAATAAAGTAGTTGATTCACTGATTGCAGGTGGTTTTTTAGCATTAGCTAACAAAGAGTTAGCAGTTACAGCAATCACTACAGACTCTAGAGTGAAAGATCTCATAGAGTTTTCTCGAGCTGTTCATGCGGAAATGCATGCAATTCTTAGTGCAAGTCGTGTGGCTGGGGACAGGGTTCTTGGAGGCAGAATTTTCGTCACAACTTACCCATGTCACTCATGTGCACGCCACTTAATTGCGGCAGGCATATCTGAAATACTTTACATCGAACCGTATAGAAAAAGCCTTGCGACTAGATTGCATGCTGATGCAATTACAGAATCTACGGAGAAAGGTCCGAAAGTACGTATTCTTCAATTTGATGGGATTTCACCCAAGAGATTTATAGATCTTTTCGATGGTCGGGACAGGAAAAAATCAGGCGTGTTAGCATTGACAGGCAGAATGGAATCACTACCATCAACTCACGTTAGCCTAAAAGCTATTCCGAGGTTAGAAGAAGTAGTTGTTGCCGAAATCAACACCAAAGAGTTAAAACTGCACAGTCTTAGCTGATCAAAAGTGACACATGACTAATCCAGAACACCCAGTCAAGCAGCTAGAACTTCCTATGCTTGTCGACGTGAATGCTAAAGTGCCTAGCACGTCAACAGTGAAGTCAAGCTTGCCCCATGATCAAAATGCTCCCTCTTTGATCAAAGCAACACCTCAAGATCAATCGATTTATGAGGCAATCACGAACAACTATTTTTTGAGCATTAAAAAAGCTTAAAAGGCGTTTTCAATGTCCTTCAAACGGACAACAGCGTCTCGTAACAAGACGCTTACCCCCTCAAACCTATCAAATCCAACTTTGAGCGACTTTTTCTGTCCCAAAAACACAGCACAAGCAAACCCACGAAAAGCTGTCTAGCGTCTGCCCTGTAACAAATCAATGTTCATCTCAGAACTCAAGTTTGACGAGTAGAACTTTTCAATCATCTCAACTGAAGTTCGTGCGTTATTTGCAATGTGAACCACGCAACAAAAGAAGCAACTTCAGGCTAAACAATCACTGTCAAAAGTTCAAGCAAAGATCGTGATAAGGCTAAGCCTTTGAATTGATCCAGTCAACATGACGGATGACATGTCCGTTTAAAGGACATCATCATTGAATGGTGATGATTTGAAATCTAAGACTTCTCCAACTCATGAACCGTTGTGATCTTTCCAGACTGCGTTAAGACAGGAAAAGCCTCAACAAGATCTAAGCCGAGCGCATAACTGTCACAGGATGGGCAAATCGGATGATATCTATTGCCATTTACTGTTACAGCAGTACCAAGTGTTTTAAAGTTAGGTTGTAGCAACTCTTTAATCCGTATGACGACTTCGGACTCAACCAACACAGAACTTGTGCCACAGTGCTGACATTTTTCAAGACTTTTATCTGAGATCATTGTTTACTCTCTCTAAAATCAGTCAACGTGTTGTCAAGCTTTGATGCCAACTCAATCAGTGTCTTATCCATTAGACTGTTTTCAATAAAATCTATAGCGTCGCTAACACTCAATCCTTTACGATTGAAATTTTTCAACTTTTTTGCACTTATCACCCTAGCCCAACGTTCCCCGACCGCTGATTTTCCATTCATAGTAACGACCTGAGGCGACAAGTCAGGCGTTAAGAATTCATCACCTGCCAGCGCCAACAAACGATGAAGCTCATTCCTCTTTGAGAAACTACTACTAGTTGGACCCAAAACCAATACCAAACTAATATCAACTTTGTGACTGGTTTCAGATAAATCTTGACGAAATTCAAATGCTAGGTGCTGGTTTGACTTCAGCCATTTATCGTTCGCATCATGGCATATCTCTTCTAAAAATTTTTTATTTTCTTCAGACCAACAACTAAATCGTAAATATGTTCTTGAAGATTGTTGATGGTCAAATTTCGTAGACTTCAATATTTTTTCGAACTTAGAAAAAATTTTCACCCTAGGGTCAGAGTCATATCTTTTCAAAAAATCGATTGCAGCAAAATATTTATTTTTCAATACTCTCGCCCTAGTTCTAAATGGAGGATCTGAATCAATGCCTTTGATTAGATCAAGAACCTGAGGCTTTATTCTCCCTGCAATATCATCTATAGCATCAACTACAGATCTAGACTCTTCAATTACTTCTTTGTAATCATTAAGAATAGATAAGAGATAATCAGAGATTGTGTCGCCATATGATTTAATAATCACATCAACAGAAGGAACCACCACATCAGAGAATGAAACACAATTCCAATTTTCAGCATCTACGTTTTCAGCATTTACAGTTAAGTAATAGTAATATTTTGAGAATTCTTCAAATTTTTCATTCTTAACAATAAGATCTCGATAATCATTTAATTGAGTACTCGACCCCTTTGACTCCACTTTTGCTTCAATAGCAATAAGTGCATGATTATCCAACTCAAGAAGATTGGGGATCAACATCAAAAGATCAATCGTTTTGCCCTTTCCATCCTTTGACTCTAAGCCCATCTCAGAAAATATCTCTGCATTTGTTAAATCTAGACTTAGCAAATCAATACTTGCATTGCCTGTTTGAGACAAGTAGATCAAAAAGCTCTCTAGAAATTTCGTTCCAAGTCCGTGTGATTCATTTGGATCGAGTAGGTGCGCAAGAAACTTTGTGTGCTTAATCTCACGCCTTTTCATATCTGTCGCATTGAATACATTGAATTGCTTCAATCGTCTATCAAGCTCCAAGAATTCAGGAGTAAGAATTTCTTGGGAAATTGATATATCTTCAAAACTTGACATAGCAGCACCTAAAATCTATTTACGATTATTAATCTTTTTATTGGCTAAGCAAAGAAGTTAAACATTTTTCGAACTTATCACTTGACTCAGAAAATTCAAGAAACTCTTTTAAAACAGTTCCGCTTTCATCAAGAGATATATTTTCGCCGTCAAGAGGACCAAAGCAAGTGGCAGGTCCACGAACCTGCCATTTCAAGTTTTCTGTGTCTTCCTTTGACTCTAACCACGCAGTCAAAGAAACTATGTCATTTTTTAATCGATACGAGATATATCGATCCATAGCCACTCTACCTGTGCGCTGTTCACCACCTAACTTTGCTTGTCCGTTTTTAGCAGTCAGACTGTGTGGGCGAAAACCTTTTACTCCCTCAGACTTTTTAGTGGCAGTTTCAGCAGTTAAGTCATATTTGCTGGACAAATGCTTAGCAAGTTCACTAAGTTGATGTGAGCACTCAGCCTCTAGTGTTTTGGTTGTTGAAGATGTACGAGCTTTACGAATTGGCTTCTTTGTAGCCAAAACCTCGTCACACAAACCTACAACCTCAGTATTCCCACGCACTCGTGCGTTTTCTTGCAATGCAGTGATCTCTTGAGCAGTGAGTTCGTTAATTTTTTCTTTTGTCCAGTTGATCGCCATAAACATCCAAAATTTAATTGATTTATCATTTTAGATGATTTGCAGCATCATTCCACGATGCGTTTTACTTATTTAATCTGCCACACACCACCATATACCGACTTGGTGCGCTTTAAACAAACACTCATTAAATAAATCTAGATAATTTCCTATATTAATAGTGACTACATAATCACCATTGATAAAACCTTGAACTGATTCAAGATTTTCGTCAACCACCTGAAATTTGGCTTCTGGATGAAAACGCAATTCAGTTAGTAGCATGTTAATGTAGTTTTTTGCAACCTCAAGAGGCTTATTTACTTCTTCTATCTTGGGAAGATATTTAGGATTATCGAGACTCTTAACTGCCTCAGGCTTAAAGAGACCTTCAAGCAACTCTATGTTAATAGAATGATATTTTTCAAATGTTTCGTCATATAAACGAGGAAATTTTGTATGAATAGGTAAGCCACTTGAAATCCATAACAAAGAAAATTCTGACAAGAGATTGTTTATTTCATGAGCGGTATTAATTATTTTTTGAATGTGTTCTTTCATTGATTTTCAACTTTTTTATGGACGAATAAGATTTACACACTACATGACCATATCCGTCCAATAACGAGACTATAGGTACAAAAAATGTGAATCGTCACGAAACGAGACGCTTGAGATGTCCTTCAAACGGAAACCACACCTAAAAATAGGCATCGGCAGCTTGTACTGGCTGCCAAGCCGTTGCAGAGTTTCGCTAAACCTTCCGATAGAAATCACTCAAAGATTTTTCCTAATGAGATATGATTTGAGTACTCATGTAGAAGTCAATAAGAAATTGGATTCGCATTGGTAACTATAATTTTATTATCAGAGTTCACAATGAATTTTGATACTCCTGCATCTATCATTTTGCGCCAACTTGAGCCTTGATAAATTCCAGCAACTACTACTCCAAGCCTACATTTAGTCTGGGCGCTTTCCCTCCAAGTAATCGTGTTATCTTGAAACCCTCCATTTTCATAGAGGTGACTCGCCACATGGTCATACCAACTTGCAGTTGCAAGCGTATTAGCCCACTTAGAAGCTCCGTCGCTATTAAGACATAGGTACTTATAGTCTTCAAGTGAGATGCAAACCTGATCGCTTGATGATTTACAACTTCCGTCAGGATACCAAGTGTACTCAAACCCTTGCTTAAACTTCTCTTTTATCGCACTCTCATCTTGGGTTTTCTTTTTTTCAGTAGACTTTGAGCATGCCGCCAATACCCCAATAAGAATTGACAAGCAGATGATTCTGTATGCTATTTTTTTAATATTCATTGTTGCTGATTATTCATGAGGTGAATACTCAAATTATGTACTAATTTGCGATGCAAACTCATTGAGTTGTACAATTTTTAAGTCGATCGCTTAATTGAATACGTAAAAATTACCCATAGCTCCAACTGTTGCATGTGAAAAGTGCAAGTTTGTATGCAGGCATATAAAAAATTGAGCTTGTCAATTAACATAACCGAGACAATTGAACCAGCAAGTTGATTTGGCTACCTAAGTTACGGGCTAACAAAAATTATTAACGATTTACCGATTTTATTTTACAAAATCAATTACATAGATTGATGTATCTAATTTTACTTTTGTTTTGCATTTTCCAAGATTGTTCCAGCCAAGTCAGAACACATAACGCCATATTTTTTTATATATATTTGAGAGCCGTAAGTATTAAGCTCGCTTAAGTAAGGCTTCCAAATTTTATCAATTGATTTTTCTTGAACGCCTGATTTCAGCATTTGACTTCGATAATAACTAGTCGCCGCCCACAGCAAACCTAGAGAGTTAACAACTTCCTCTGTAAGTTTTACCCCGTATGTTTCAGCAGCAACAGCTGGAATTAAGTATGCTGCGCACTGCCCTGAGTTAACAGCATTTAGGTTTTGCATTACAGATCTTCTTAGCGCGTCATTACGCTCAATCGCTTGCCGCCATTCTTCACCGTTATTGACAACTCCAGAGTTTGCAATAACGCTGACTGATAAAAGGATAGCTAAAGCATATATTTTTTTAAATTTCATACTTAGCAAGTTTTTGTTGGTTAATTTGCACGTCATTTGAATAAGCTACTGACCCATTCTCTGCAATGCATTTTTACTCTTTCTGAATTTACCATAAACTCATCAATACTAAAAGTTTCATGTTGATCTTTGTGTTGCATGACTCCTCCGATAACAAGACAGTCAACTTGTCCTTCAAACGGACAAGATCGTCTCGTAACAAGACGCTCCCCCCCCTCAGACCTATCAGATCCAACTTTGAGCGACTTTCTAGCGTCCTACAACACAGCACAAGCAAAATCACAAAAAGCTGTCTAGCGTCGTCCCTGTAGCAAGTCAACGTTCATCTCACTACTGAGATTTGACGAATAGAACTTTTCAATCATCTCAACTGAAGTTCGTGCGTTACGAGCAAGCGTTAGCAAGTCAATTGACCTGCCATACAAAAGCCTGAATGTGATTGATGTGTGACGCAACGAGTACAAAGTCCTGTTCTTGCCATTTGACGCATTCGCTTCAATACATGCTTGTTCCTGTACATACTTGAACTGCCAACCCAAGTAAATCAACACGAACTTTCTGTCTTTGAGTTCAGGGAAGAACAGATAGTCAGTTGGCTCTGCCAATCCCTTCTTTGACTGATACAGCTTCAACTTCTCATAGACAAACACTGCTGACTGAAGCGTCACGATGGGTTTGTCATGCTTTTTTGACTCAGGCAAGTTGAGTCTCAAATAAGTCTGTTTACCTCTAACAACAGAGACATGCTGATGCTGAAGGTTCTTGATGTCGCTAGGTCTAACAAACGAATTGACCATGAAACGAATTAGCCACTGAAGTTCATCACTCACGAACATGTACGGCTCTGAGTCTTTGCCTCGTTTTCGCTGATTGCTCGTGACTTTCTTGCTGCGTGTGCCAATCAAGTTCTTGGCAGTTTTCACAAGAGATTTGTACTCAGTCAGTGAAAAACTCCCACGAGACACACTAGGCATCTTGATGCTTGGGAACTTGGGGATTTGCTGAATTACATCTGTCTCATACGCATGGTTCAAGACTTTGCGAACACAAACGAGGTACTGATGAATCGTGATGTTTGAGTGTTGTTCGTTGCTCAACAACTGAACGAATCTAGAAATGTCAGAGTACCCAACATCTTTGATACTTCTGTCTTTGAAGAAGGGAACAATCGTTTTATACAAACGGTTTTCAAGCGTCTTGAGACTTGCTTTACTAAACTCCCCACGACTAACTCTTGCTCGTTCAACAGCTAGTGTGGGTTCAACGAAATCACTGAACAACAGTTCTTTGTTCACACGCTTGGGAGTCAATTCAGTCAGTGACGAACCGTAAATCTCACTGACTGTGTGATGAAAGAACTCTTTAGCTGCGTTCTTTGCGACTGAGCGATTCGTGGTTCTAAGACTCTTTGTGTAGGTCTTGTTTTTGAAATAGCACTTGACTTGCCAAAACGGGCTCGCATTCGTCAGATAGATGCGTAGTTTTCTTGGGTAGTTCTCTATGGGGGTGACTGACTCAGGAATACTGCTCGTGAGATGGCGTTGGTGCTTGAACTCAGTGTCGTTGGCTGCTTCAAAGTCTCTGAAATCACGCATGTGTTCAGAATACTAGTTGAACACTTAGGTACGCAAATTTATCTAGAAAATGAGCAAAGGAGTCAGATAGCTAGTCATCCATCACCTCGCCCACAGTTGTCCTTTGAAATGACAACTTGCCATTTAATAAAAATGGCTAAAAACTGTCGTTTTCTGTCACTCACTGTGTGAATCTGTAGACAACATGGAACCTGTCAACTTGACGCTGAAAGTAATGGGCAGATAAAGAAAAACCCCATCATGAAAACATGATGGGGTTCGTATTGGTGGTGGTACCGGGACTTGAACCTGGGACATCAGCATTATGAATGCTGCGCTCTAACCAACTGAGCTATACCACCGAACAGGGCAAGATTGTAAACCATTTTGACTGTGGTTTACTCCAGCACCTTGAACAACAGCGCGGAAAAGAAGCCGCA
>JACCDU010474588.1_pt1 | contig 26661 bp, 21 predicted proteins | sample 7446081 | NCBI WGS metagenome assembly JACCDU01 (sample SAMN15323447, study PRJNA562643) | freshwater metagenome | isolation source: river surface water | place: USA:Blue River Watershed | collected 2017-08-17
GTTTCGGATAGGAGTCTAGATACTAAAGAATTCGATTCGGTAAACACTATTTTCATACCGTTTCCAGCCCTGCCTGAGAAGCTATTAAAAGAAACTAAAAAAGGCATTATTCGGGATAGATAAGCCATAGCATCGACTTGCCGTTCGCCACCTCCCAAGGAGCGCAAACTGCAAAATACAGTGTCTTCTAAGGCTACTTCACTACCCGAACCGACTATAACTAGGGGCGGTAAATCGGCTAACAATACCATCCAAGACAACTCATTTACTGTTTGATACTTAGAAGCCCACTGGGAATACTCTAGGGGTTTTCCAAAGTATTCAAGTAGATGCCGATATTTGCTACAGAAATAACCATCGATTGAAGTATGCGCTGAGTTCAGGACATCTTTTTCAGGATCGAAAACACTCTTTTTGGGAGGGGTTACTTGGTTGTGAGTAATATAATTGCTTCCTTTAGCGCACTGGTTACTTTTTTTTATTAATTCAGTAGCTAGTTCAATAGCTCGAATCCAGGTTTCTTTTTTGCGCTTGTCGCCAGCTACTTTATTAATTCCTAGTTTACTGGCTTCTCTCTTAAGATCGCTGAGAGATAATTCGGTCAATTTTTGGTGGCTTATAATTGGCATGATTTTAGAAAGAGAAAGGTCGTATTCGCGTTCGGTAGGGAACGGCGGGATTGACACCTTCCCGTTTCCTACTTCTTTTTATTATCCTAGCTACTAACTCGTAAAAAAACAATTACTTTACAGTATTTTTATTTATTATTGGCTATTGTTTATCCTTTTCAATGATTCAATGAAGCCAATTAACAATGCCCTTCCCGTGGTGTTCATCATATCTGTTTGCGGACTATTGCTATTGGGAGCAAAAAAGCCCAAACTTTTTGAATACGAAGCTTTCAACTCCGTGGTTTCTGGACTAACTACTTCTGCGATCGCTCTTTCGACAGTAAAAAATGAATGATTCTACAAGATGAACACCAAAGAGTAATGCTCTGGGGCTGTAAAGAACAAAGCAATTTTTTAGTAGCTGAATTAGCTTTTTTCGCTTCTAACTTGAGGCGCACAGAGGTAGAAGTTAAAAACCAAGATCGGACTTACTTACTTCGCATTGAGTCTAAATACCTCAACTCTAATTTTCCTCTTAAGGCGCAAAATTTAATATTTTGCATCCAAGTACGGGAGTAGAAACCATGAAAACTTTTACTGAATTTTTCCAGATACAAGCATTAAAAGACAAGCTCCCTTTTGGACTTGATTTTGAAATCAAACCTGCCAGTAGCACGGTAACGGAGTCAGTAGGACGATTCGATTTCCCCGTTTTAGAAGACTTAACCAGTAGAGAGGCGTGGTTTTTTGAGGCGTTAGAGTCTCTGAATGGTAACAGGACTTCCGAATTGCAGTTAATTCTTAGGGGATTGGGCAGAAAACTACAGAAAGCGTGCGAGATAAAATCTCTCAAGGAGGCAATCAATCTGCTTTTTGAGCCTGGTGATGAGATGATAGAACTTGAAGCTTATCAAGATTTTACCGACGCAAATCAAGCAGAAATCGATCGCGTGGTTGAGTTGTTTAGAATCACTCAGGATGAGAACTCGATTAATTGGTTGCGTGTTACTTTTTTTCTCTTATCTCGCGTCACTACTGATTGGAGTTTGGGAGATACTGCGAGTTTAACCAATAAAGAGATTAAAGAAATTCTTGCTTTTATTACTAAAGAAATTAATGGAGGCGTTATCCCCGAACCAGTTACAGAGAGTGAGTCACTAGAGGAAGAAGAGGGGAAGAAACCCGCTCAAAGCGCGACTGGACGGCGATCTACTGGGAAGTAGAAGCTGCCAGAAAAAGCGATCGCAGATTTGATGCCCAATATTTTGGAGTTCAACCCCAGTGGCTTATCAAGCAAGCGATCGCTTCTACCGAACAAACCAGGAATCTAGATCAGTTAACTCAAGCTCGTCAGTTACAAACCTATTTAAACGCCAATAGGGGCGAAAATACCCCTATCTTTGACGATTTATCGATTTTCCTCCCACATCCCGCCCAATGGCAAATCGCAACGGGTGAGAAAAAAGTAGATATTTCTCGCGAAACAGCGATTGCGTTTTTACGGGGATATTCTGGTTACAGTTCGGAGGTATTGATGGTTTTTGACGAGTGGCTACGAGATATTCAGTTAATTGCTTGCAATTAAGTCTGCTTTTAGCTGATTGACGCTGGCGCATATCAATTGTTCGACTAATGCCACCACCCCTAGTACGCGATCGCTGTCGTCGGGATCGACAGCCAAAAGAGTTTGCAAGAGATAGCTGGCATAGTCTTTGTGCGCTTCTACCATAAACGAAGTTGAGAGCCTATGGCTTTTAGCCATAGGGTGAAAACGAGTAAGAGACTTCAGTCTCTCGTATCTTATAACTTAGTTTGAACGCTGATTTTCAATATAACGTTTAACCGTTTCAGTACTTGTTGGACCAGTAGAAGCAACAAAATAACTAGGACTCCATAAACAAGGTAATTTCTTGAGTGAGGGAAATTCTTCTCTTAGATACTTAGAAGCGCGACCCTTTACCCATCTAATTATTTGTGCGGGGCTTTCATGGGTTGGTGCATTAATAAATAAGTGAACGTGGTCGGGCATAACTTCTAATGCCACTAAGTGCCATCCATGCTCTTTGACTACCTCAAATATTATTTCTTGCAGTCTTCGAGCCACATCCTTAACTAAGACTGCTTTTCTTCTTTTTGGGCAAAAAACAAAGTGGTAGTTTAATGATGAAACAGAGCCTTTTGTGTGTCTATATTCATAATCAGCAGTTGACAACTTAGCCATATCTTTATATTTGTTATTTGTATTTAATACTATACTAATATACAAATACAGTTTTGCTTATGGTTGATTATCGCACTCAAAAAATCTTGCCTACTGGCAGAATAAATAACGAAACTCATGATTATTTATTGTGGCAATGCCAACAATCAAATAATTTATTTAATGTTACTTTATGGACGATTAGACAATCTCATTTTGTTAGCTGTCCGATGTACGAATATTTTGATGAAAATGATTGTTATCGGAGAAATTTTTTAGACCGAACAGTTAAAGCTAGCTATGCTCAACTTTGCCAGGAACTTAAAACTCATGAGCATTATTTAATGATTGGTGGGCAACAAGCCCAACAAACAATTAAATCAGTAGTAGAATCGATTACTAGCTATAATCAGTTACTTAAATTATGGTGGAAAGGAGAGTTGCCCAATAAACCTAAAACCCCTTATTATCGGAAAAAAGGAGGCTTTTATCAAGTTGCTTTTCCATCCCAAGCTATTAGATATGATGCCGATAATGGCATTTGTCGACTGGCAATATCTAAGGAAAATAAATCTAGATTACTGCTAAATAATGAAATTATTATTCCTGGCGGTTTTGGCTTTTCTAGAGAGCAAATTGCTGAGGTGAGAATTGTTCCACAATTAGGTCAGCTTTGGGCAGAGTATGTTTACAAAACTGAATCGCGAGAAGCCAGAGGGCTAGACTTTACACGTGCCATTGGCATCGACCCTGGTGTCTCAAATTGGTTGACGGTAGTTGATTCTCATGGGAAAAGTTTTATTGTTTGTGGGAAAAAAATTAAGTCAATCAACCAAAGATTCAACAAAGAATTAGCTAAATATAAAAAAGGTAAATCTGATTTTTACTGGGATGATTATTTAGATAAAATAACTCATAAACGCAATTGTCAAATAAGAGATGCGGTCAATAAAGCTGCTCGATTTATCATTAATTATTGCTTGACTAATCGGATTGGTAATATTGTTTTTGGCTGGGGACAAGGAGTTAAAACAGGTGCTAATTTAGGCAGAGTAAACAATCAAAACTATGTTCAAATCCCCACATCTCGACTAAAAAATAGAATCAAAGAGTTAGCCGAATCAGTAGGAATCATCTTTACTGAAACCGAAGAAGCTTACACCTCTAAAAGTGATTATTTTAGTAATGATTTATTGCCTAAATATGGTGCAAAACCCAACGGCTATAAATTCTCAGGGAGAAGAATCACTAGAGGTACTTATCGTACAGCCCAAGGATGGCTAATTTGTGCTGATGCACTAGGAGCAATTAATATTTTGAAAAAAGTAGCTATACAGCTAAACATTAGTTTAGCCGAGGTGGGTAAGGAAGCATTGACACTTCCTAAACGATATACTTTAGGCGACTTAAAAAAAATATATCGTAAACGTTGTGAAGCTGTGCTTCAGCCAGCGTAACAACATCCGTTTAGAATCCTGTTTTTTCAAAAACAGGAGATGTCAAAGTGCATCCCATTAATAGAGATAATTTCACCAACTACTCAATGCGATCGCCTTTTTGTGCTTTCTCCTGCTCTAACCGAAACAGCAAAAGCTCTGCACGGTATTCCTCGAAGCCTTCTGTTTCTTCAATGTCCCAGCTAGGATCGCCAAGCCATTGCTGCTTTAATTCTTCAATAGTGATGTTTGCCATTTGTTTTTTTACCATTTAATAGTGAAATGCTTGGGAAGTAAGCCTTCTTCGATCCGATAGCCAAGACTCTTTAGTTTAGCTATTTCATTTTCTTTCAGGTCGATACCTGTATCGGTCTGGGTTGATCCACGACTAGCTTTTGTCTTGATATCGATGAAGAGAGCCTCCAACCTCTTGAAGGAAGCAATTTTCGCTTCTTTTTTAGCGATCTCTTTGTTAGCGGATTCTCTTGCTTGTTGGGCTGAAAAGCTAAAGCTGGCTTTTATTCTAATATTAGCAAGGAGGCCTTTTTCTTCTTCAGAGAGGTTGTTTATCATCTTTTCTGGAGGCTCTTCTTGTCGCTCTAAATCGTTCAGTATCTCAGCTAATTGCTCGTCGGGGACGACTCCGTAGGTGCGATTGCCCGAACGGGGTACGCAATTGAGTCCGAGGATTTTGAAGAAGCGGGCAGATAAGTCACTCGCCCCAATTAGTCTAATTTGCATCTTTTTGCTCCTGTAGCTAAACTGCCCAAGCCGTAGGCTTAACTAGCTTGGTATCTTGCGCTCCTTGGTTCTCTAAGTGGGTATCGGCGACACCATAAACAGGATATCTTTGTTCGACGGGATAGTCCACTTTTATCGGCTCGATCCAATTTTTTGCGCCATCGACGACGCAAACGATTAAATCTCCTTTGTCTGGATCGAAGCGATCTACACGCCAATTATTAACCCAATACTCTTCTTTGGAGTCTAGCTCTTGAACGAGAAGACCGCGAGAATTCGCTTCGTTTGCATAGATGCCAGCAACACGAGCGCGCCGTACATCAGTGCGAGCGATTACTCTACAGTTAGTTTTTTCGATTTCCGCAGTCATATTTTCATAAAATATAGGTTTAATGAGATTCTTAGAAACAAACTTAGGCGAACCAAAGACAAATCTAACAAAGTAGCAATTAGTCCATTCTTCGACGCACTTGATTAAGTTAATAGTTTTATTCAAAAGACGAGCGATCTGAGGGTAAATACTAGCAGCGTACATAAAGAGTCAAGAGGTGCTTGGTTTTGTTTCTTGCTATTATCCTAGCTCTTAATTTAGTTATTTACAATAAAGTTTTAGTGAAGATCGCTTTGGTTATTATTTAGCGTCTCCAGTAAGGCAATCTCTTTAGTCGCTAGTAAAGAAGTAACTTTTGACTTGCTACTTGCTATATGCGAAGCGGTATCCTTTAGGACTCGCTACTTGCTACTTTAATATGTCAGTCACTCTAGAAACTCTCACTTTAGATTTTGAAGCCAACTTTTCGGAATTCGACCAGCAGTTAGATCGCGCTTCAGCTAGGGCGAGGATAAAAGCAAGAGAAATTGAAGGATTGAAGATCGTCCCTAGGGTGGACTTAAAGCCTCTGCATGAGTTGAATAAGCTTTTGGATTTAAAACAGAAGCATCTTTTAGTGACGCAGAGGGTGTTTGAGAGTAATCCCTTAAAAGTAGCAGTAGACAACTCAGCTTTAAGCATCCTTAATGGTTTTCGAGAGTTGCCAAGAGAGGTTAGGATTAAAGCTACATTTGAGGGGCATAGTTCTCAAGCACATTCTGCTGTCAATGCCATTAAAACCGTTGCAGACATACTGAGGGACATTAGAAAAAATACTAAGCAAGAAGGTATCCTAACTAAAACAATCGGTGGGGTTTTAAATACTACCGTAGGTAATACTTTTAGAGGAATATTTTTAAATTTAGGCGAACAGTTTGCTCAAACTGCTACCAGGGAATATCGAAAAACTGAGAGCGGGAAGAAGGCGACAGAAACTACGAGAAAAGTTGCGAGAAGAGCAGCAGATACAGGAGCGTCCTCGGCAGGTCAATATTCCGAAATCTTCTTCGGGGGTTCTCGCAAAAAAGGTAATGCTGTAGAAACGATGGCAAACGATATTTTAACTTTTGTTGAAAATATCGTCGATCCTCATTTATTAAATGATAAAGCTACTAAAATTCGTCGTAAATTTTTCGATGTAATTACTAAGCTAGAGAGTGAGCAATATAATATTGCTGAGGTGATGCTCGAACTGTCTACAGCAATACATTCTTTATCACCAAGGTTAATTAACAATGCAGCATTGCGTACTACTCAAGCTGTTTCTAGTCCGCTCAAAATTCAAAAAGAATACCAAAATGCAAAAGTAGCTAGATTTGTTGAAAGCTTTGTTTCAGATTTAGAAAAAGCAAGAAGAGTTCTTGCTAAAAATCCAGAAGCAAAGAAAATTGAAGATGCAGAAAATGTTTATATTAGCATTAGTGGACACGAACGGAAAAAAGGCACGGCATCTCAACAAACTTCGGAGATGCTTAGACCTTTTTTTGACGAAAAGACTGTTTTTTTAGAAGTAAAAAGTACCTACACAGATCGCTATCAAGACGATCCTAAAAGTGATTTATACGACACACTAAAAGCAATTTTAGAACCGTTAGGTGTGCCAATGACAGGTGACATTAAATCTAATCTTTCTAATTTAGAAATAGAAATGACATCTGCTTTTAAGGGGATGAATCCTGATGCCATTAAAACAGCAATTATTAAAGAAAGTGTAAAAACATTATTCCCCAACAAAAATATTCGTATCGTAGGTTTTTCTGGTGGTGGGTATCCAGCAGAGCAAGCAGTATCTATATCTGAAGCTACAGGAGATAAAGAGACTAAAGGTTATGCTGTAGGCACACCTTTTTTTGGACTAACCAACACCGCATCTAAAGAAAATTTCATCTCTGGTATCGGCTATAGCGATCCTCTTACTGCACTCTTTGATAAAAACTTTATTGATTATCCTCCTGAAGCGATCGCACAACTGAAGAAGGCAATGGTTGCGAAAGGCTTTCCTCAAGAAGTAATCGACATGGCTTTTATCCAACCTAGCGAAAACATGAATTTCTTTGACGGTAGTATTAAACATGATTTTCAGTCTTATTTAGGGAATGACGAATCTTATGATTTAATGCAAAATTTTTTACCTGGTATGTTGCCTCGTAAACAAAAGATCGATACAAAAAATATCGATCCCGATTTAAAAAAGAAATATCAAGATTTAGTCTCGGAATTGTCCGAAGCAGACGACTTTTTATTTGGTGTAGGAAATATTCGCAAGGTTATTGCAAAGATAGGTAGAAGCATTAGATTTTTAGATCCAAAAGATATGCCAGAAGGGCTAAAATCTATATCAAAAATATTAGACAAGCCTAAAGCTGAAAGAACAAACAAAGAAAATAAAATAATTGATAAATACATCGGAGATGTAACAGAACAATTTTTAAAAAATTTAAACAGTTTTGAAGAACAGCTTGAAGGCTTACTAGGGGCAAACGCCATTTCTCTTGCGAACGAAGTCGCTAAAAAAAGAGGTATCAAAATAGTTCAGTCGCATGAAATCGACTTTCTCGAACAAAGTTTAACTAGAGAAACCGATCCTGCCAAAATGTCTGAATTGACGCAAAAAATTGCATCAGATAAAGCTGAGCTAGCCAAGCTCAAACCAATTCAAGATGCAATGAGACAATTAGTTGATGATTGGTTTAAAAATAGTAACTTCAAGCAAAATCTAGAAGCCAAGAAAAAAGCAGCTAATGAAGTTTTAGATAAAGCAGCAATTGAAAAAATAGAATCTTATAATCTCGATATTCAAAAACTAAAACCAGTAGAAAAAGCAGCTTTGGGCAGCTATGTTTCTAAAAGAGAAAAAGATGATATTGCATTTTTAAAAGGACTCGATATTTATCGTAATCGTGGCACTTCAAATATAGAAGCCTACAAATCTTTCTTCGATTATAACGATCCTAAAGGCAAGATTGATTTTGAAATGAAAGGCTTTCGTGATTACGTAAGCAAGCCAAATGCAGCAGCTTTAAAGGAAACTGAATTTGGCAATTTAGCCCAAAAATATGACAGACTTCTAGAGAATATTCAAGCTGCCTTAGCTCGTTTTGTGGCTACTGGGGAAGAAATACCAGAAGAATTTCTAAATGCAGCCGAAAGAATTTTAAAAAGTAGTGATAAATTTGCAGATATTGATTTTCCCGATCTCATTTCTTCTTCATCGCTAAAATCACCCTCTAACTATTTTAAAGGATTAGCCGAAGGAGCTAAAAGATTAACTGGTGGTAACAACCTCGCTCTTTCAGAATACGAAATATCTCAGCTTGAATTACTAAATCAAAAAATTGCTAAAAAGAACAATAAAAATCCAAAAGCGCAAAAAATTCCACTTGTTGATGTCAACGATACCGTGAAACTAGGGACGGGTTGGAACGGAACGGCAGTTTTAGAAAGACAAACAGGTAGAGTCATTAAATTTGCTGCTGGCGATTCCGACCCCTTGACTAATGCCACAAATATAATTCAAAAAGAAATACCTTTTACCAAACCATTGCTCGATCTTCTGCGTCAATTTATTCCACAAACAGGAGTAGCGGAAAGATTGCCGTTAGAAGCTGCAAACGTCGATCTAGCTGCACAACTTGGTTTAGCAAGTACGCCACCACATCGACAAATCAAAGGATTTGTCATGATGCAGCTAGAAGAAGGTCAGGCGTTAGCTAAAGCTGCTGAATCATTAAAAGGGAAAGACCCAAAAGCAATTATCGATTTTATAGAAGGAATTGTCAAAGCTGGGCAATTAATCGCAAAATTTCATCAAGTTGGTTACGTGCATGGAGATTTGCATCTTAACAACGTAATTGCGAAAGAAGACGGTTCTGTTGCTCCCATCGACTTTGGCACGATGAAAAAGTTGCCTGAAACAGGAAAAGAACGGAATAGAGCGATCGCGTCTGATGTAAAAAAAGCGATAAACAATAGTAGATGGTTATTAGAAGACATGGGTATCTCAATAAATCCCACTCTTTTAGCGGAAGCTTATCGTCGCGGAGTAAGAGGGGATAGCGTTTCAGGAGATGACTTATACAATAAATATCAAAACAACTTAATCAATCAAAAAGCTCAAGCACCTAGCAATAAAACCAAGATAAAACTAGAAGAACAAACCTTGAATCCTGAAGTTCCTCTAGAACTCAAGCAACCGCAGGTTAAATTTACTACCGAAGTCGTTAACAGGCTCGACAAGATTATCGCCTTATTGCAGGGATGGGGAACTGGCAATAACGATGGACGTGACGGCAATACTGGCAATGGTTCTGGCAGAAATGGTGGGGGTGGCGATGATAATGGTGGTAATAGTGGTAACAGCCCTACTTCAGAAACTGAATTAGTAAAAGTTGGTGCTGTCAATGAAGCTTCTAAATCTAGTGTTGCTGGGACGACAACTACTAATAACAAATCGTCTGGCTTGACTCTTTCTAGAAGAGAACTCAGAGAAAAATTTCAGGTTGATTATGAGAATCTAAAAAAAAGCATCGAATCACTCAGTACTATTCAAGACCCAACAGAGTTAAGCGATCGCGTTATTAAAATTCAAGAGTTCTTTGATGATTTTGAAAGTAGACTTAATAAGGCTAAAACACAACATGATGATGTCAGTATTGAAAATGGGGCTGTTACTGGATACAAGGGTCAATTAACTCAGTCTCGCAAACGTTTTGATGAGTTGATGGGCGGTATTGATTATGCACCCATCATGCGAACTGTTTTGACTAAAGGTTTAGATAGCGTTAAAAATCTGTTTGAAATCTTTGCTAAGGGCGCAGTTAATAAGGGTTCTAATGCCTATAAAAAAGCAGAAGAAATCGAAAAAGCATTTATGCCTAATGGCTCTTTGGGGCAACTCATCAAGGGAATTACTCAAGCGACGGCAATCGGTGCGGTTACGATTAATTTACCTGGGATTGAGCAACTGGTTCATGTTGTTGATGCAGCAACCCAAGGAATTATTCATGGTAATGCAGATGCGATCGCAAAAGATTTATTAGCAGAGCTTCATCGCTTAACCCCAGAAGCTTTTAAAGAAATTAGCGACTTTTTAGTTAAATTGCCCAAAGTAGGCGATGTTTTTGCTCGTGCTATTTCTTCTTCTGCGGAATTATTTACTCACACGATTAGTAGCTCTATTTCAAATATTAGCGAGACTTTAGCTCATGCAGGGGAGTTGGGTGTAGGTGCATTAGGTGGTAAATCTGTTTTAGAAGCTGGTGCTAAGAGTTTACAGCAATGGGCCGATCCTTGGCTTGAAGAAGGAAATAATCAGAACCTATTAGATAAGATTCAAGACCATCAGATAGCTGCTGATGTGGTTTTGAGTACCGAGAAGGCTAAAGAAGACTTAGAGAAGTTAGGAACGCAAATTCAAGTTGAATTAGAACTAGAACAATTAAAAGCAGCACAACCCTTAATCAAACCTTCTCCTAAAGTTGGTTTGATGAACGTCAACGACCTCAAGCTCGATCCCAAGCGTTTTCAGTATAAAGGAATGCAGGTTAACGAGGGTGGTTCGACTGGTTCTCTAGCCGATATCAAAAAGTACGACCCAGAACGAGCAGGATATATCCAGGTTTGGCAAGACCCAGAAGACAAGCAGTACTACGTAATTAACGGTCATAACCGCTACGATGCAGCCAAAAGGCACGGTCAAACAGAAATTGGAGTAATGGAAATCGAGGCGCAGAGTGCCAAGGAAGCTAGAGCCAAAGGCGCATTACAGAATATCGGTGAGGGGAACGGGACGGCATTGGATGCAGCTAAGTTTTTCAGAGCTAGCAATATTACGTCCAAAGAACAAGCATTAGAACTAGGACTTTCTCTGAAAAAAGCGATCGCGGAACAGGGGCTTGGGATGGCTAAGTTGCCACCAGATTTATTCGATCTAGTAGTACAAAATCAAATGCCTACAGAAAGAGCATCTTTGATTGGTGGTTCTGGGTTAAGTCAGCAAAAAATGCTCGAACTATACAAGCAGATTGAGAAATACAAAAAAATTAATAATGAAACCATTTCAGAGTTAATTGATAACCTAAAAATGGCGGAAACTCAAACAGTTTCTTTATTCAATCTGTTTGGAGAATCTGAAGAGGAACAGTCTTTAGCAATTCTAAGAGCTTCTTTACAATCTAGTGTATCTAGTAGGTTAAAAGCCGATAAAAGAGACTTTGGGTTTGTTAGTAAATCTGGACGCGCCGAGCGGTTAACTGAAGCAGGAAATACGATTGATGTTGATGAATCAGCTAATAGGTCTAAAACCGCAGCTTCTGCTTTAAGTGTGTTCGACCGCCTGAAAAACATGGCAGGAGGTGTTGATAGATTACTTAATATAGCTACTAAACGCCTCGCGGATGGGGAAAGTAAGAAAGTTGTCGAAGCGCAGTTATATAAACAAATTGCACCCCTACTTGCAGAAATAGCTCAAAAGCCTAGTGCGATCGCTCTTAATGATGAAGGTATAGCTGCTCTACAAATTCAATCCAAAACCAGCAATCCTCAAGATGCGATCGCGAAAACTATTGCTCATTTTAACGTAGATACTGATAGTGATGCTGGGAAGGGTTTACAGAAAGCAGCAGATGTAGCAGGTAAGCATTGGGGTAAAACCTCCTCGGATATTGTCAGGCAGTATGGAATACTGGATAAAGAAGCCAAAAAACACGGGTACAGTATTCAGAAAGCTTTATCTAAAGGTTCTCCTGGGTTATTAACCAATATAGAAGGGCATTGGGAAAATGCAGAAGAGAAGCTAAAAAATAACTTAAAAGGTATTGAATCTCAAGCTCTAAAATCGGGTAAGGCGATCGAGTTAATCTTTACTCAAGGTTTTAATGGTATTGATTTTATAGAAAAACGCTTTAAAATATCTGCGGATAGATCGCAACATCATTGGGCTAAAACGGCTATTGAAATACTCAAGCAATTTGATATCTTAGCTGCTGCTGCTGCTGAAAAAGGCTACGATATTCAACGTTTTATTTCAGAAGGATCGCCTGGTACGACTCAAAGAATTAGATTATATTGGCTGAAAACAACTAAAGCGATTGTTGAGAATTTATCGGAGCTAGCAAGTACTTCAAGTCTAGCGGGGACATCAATAGAAAAAGGTCTATCTTCGGGACTGAATAATGTCGAAAAAGCTATCGAGAAGACTCAAAACAAATTAATTGCTATTGAAACAGAACACAATCAAAAACCTCATGTAGAAAAGAAACAAAGGAAAGAAAAGCAGCAACAACTTGAGTTACTTGAAATATCGCATATTGTCGATACAGCTAATCTAGAGCAATTGTCTGCCAATATTCAGGAATCACTCAAACAAGCTCGTAAAGATAATTTCAATCACGGGATTACAAAAACTCCTTATCCTTTGAAAGAGAGAGTTCCTTTACCAGAAAATAAGCTAGTTAACTTCGTTTTTAAACTAAATACTAAATCTCAAAAGTTAGCTGATTTTTTGATGAACCCAGTTGCCAATCTCAGTAACAATCTTGGCAATATTGGAAAATCTTTAACCGCTCCAGTTGTCAATCTCAGTGACAATCTTGGCAATATTGGAGAGTCCTTAGTCGAATCTTTTAAGAAAGCCGATACTTGGATTCGGAGTGTTGGCGATCGCGTAATGGACTTGAAAAGTAAGGCTCGCGATTTTCTGTCGGGCAGCAACTCAAAAGAAGCCGAGAAAAACGATACATCTGCGGTCGAAGAACTCGCTAGAGATTTAGGTAAATCGATTCGCCAAGTTTATAATAGCACGGGGTTTATTCTGGAAAATCTTAGCGTTCCCGATGTCATCCCTCGCTCTTTAGAAGCTTTTGCCGAAGGATTCTTGGGAATTGAAAGTGCTGCTGGTTTAGCCAAGAAACAATTGTACGCGATCGCTACAGCAGGAGCATTAGTCCTATTTGGCAAGCAAATTGTCGATACATTGGTTCACCTCGCTCAATTCCAGATGCAGATAGATGGAATTGACAAGAAACTCAGGGCCGTAGGGGAACAACCCGTAACCGATATCTTCGATGAATTCGGCGAGGCAGCTAACCGCGCGGGAGCAAGAGTTACTGCTTTTGCTGATAGCTACGCAGGAATGGTAGCATCACTCAAAGGTAGAGTTACCAATCATAAAGAATTGGTTTTCGATCTCGCTATTGGTTTGTCAGATCGCGGGGTGGAGGGAGAAGCCCAAGACTTAACCTTAAAAGCACTACAGCAGATGGCTGGGAAGGGTGTGGTGTCGATGGAAGAATTACGCCAACAAGTCGGCGATTACCTACCGAATGCCCTAGGTATTGCTGCTAGTGCGATGGGTTTGACAGAGAAGCAGATGATAGCTTTGGTTGGTAGTGGGCAATTACTAGCTAGTGAATTTTTGCCCAAGTTAGCTAAAGAATTGCAGGTAACGGGAGAACAGCAAACCAGCCTCACTAAAGAGGTGGTTAGATTCCAGAATACCCTCGATGAAATTAAGTTCGACGCAGCTAGCATCATTCCCTTCAAGCAAGGAATGCAGTTACTTAATTGGGCATTAGAAAAGACAGAAGCGATCGTAAAACCTTTATTTGTCGCTCTAGGGGTAGCTGGCGCAGCTTTACTAGCTAACTTAGCAGTCCAAGCAGTAATTGCTGCGGCCAAGATTCAGATGGTAGGCCAGGCCCTGATGTGGACGTGGAAAATGCTAATGCCATTGTTGCTATCTACGGCTGCCCTATTCGCGATCGCGAAAGCCTGGGATTTAGTTATGGTAGGCTCGGCTAATTCTGCTAGAAACCTAAATAAGGAACTGCAAAAACTGGCTTCAGAGGGGCTAAAAGACGTTAAGGAGGAACTGACGGGGTACAAGTCGGATAATCCCTTTGTTCTCACCCAAAAAGCCAAATTTAGAGAAGAAACCGTTAATCGAGATGCGATCGCTTCTGGACTGAATAGCCTGATTCAACTTGATTTTAAATTTCGTGCCAGAACAGATGATGCAGAAATACAGAGAGTATCGGAAGACTTAGCTAGTGACATCGAAAAAGCCAAGAATATGGCTTATAAGATTGCCAATCGAGAGACTTTTGGCATCTCTCAGAAAGAAGCTTTGATGATGCAGCAAGAGGTGGATAAATTTAATGAGGGTATCGATTCTCGCCTCAATTCTAGCTTCAACCCTTCTGAGATGGAAGCTGCGCTTAAGGATATTGATACCCGTCGTAAGTTAGCCGAGAGAGAGTTGGAGAAGGGAGCAAATGTAGAACAGTATGCAAGTATCATGCTGGAATTAGATATCAGAGAAAATGAAATTAGAAAGTCGCTCAATAAAGTCAAGCAGATTGTCATTGACAACACTCCTACCTTGCAGGTACAAATTGAAGCCAGAACTTTACAACAGAATTTAGGGAACAACCTAGAAACATTTAACACTAATGCAGAAATTGAACTATACGAACGTTTGGCAAAGGCTAAAGCCAGCGAACGATTAGCAGAAGCACAGGCTCGTAAGCTATCAGTAGCATCGCGCAGGGAAGAGTTAAAGTTAATCGAAGCAGCCAATCAGAAGAATTTACAGCAGGTTGGTTTGCTTAATGATTCTCAGAAGGAAAGACTAGCGGGGTTACTTGGTACGGATGATTTTACTAAAATTACCTTTAACCAAGTAGAAAAAGCTAGAGAGACTTTAGCTATAGAAGAAGAAAGTGGAGTAACGCCAGATAAAGCCTTAAAAGAATCTGTAGAGAGATTGGGTGCATTGGCTACGAATACAGCCCGTGTTAACAAGATTAAATCAGAAGAGGCGCAGTATAACTATGAAACTATTAAAATTATCAAAGCTTTAAATATCGAGTTAGCTAATCTCAAGATCGAGAGATTGCAAAAGATACTAGAGGTTAGGGAATTAACTAGGGATTTAAATAAGTCACTGTCAGGAGACAACGAACAACTATTTAGTGCCAAACAAGAATTACGTTCCAATACCGCCCAACTAGCACGGAGTATTTTCGACCAAAAAGAAGCCTACGATCAAGCTATTATTGGCATTAATGATTTTACTTACTCCCTAACATCTAGTACTAAAGAACTTGCTCGTCGCTTGACTCAGATGGGACGCGATATGTATACCGCAGTAGTAGGAAGCATGAGTAGTTATTTGGGTGCTGCCGAGATAGAAGATATCCTTGGCTTTGGCAAAATTAGAGAGTTAATTACTAAAGCAGCAGGTATTACCAGCAGCGATCAACGTCCCCAGATTCAAGCTGAAATCGAATCGGAAACCAGGAATTATAGCAATAGCACTAGGGATCAAAAGAAAAACCAAGTTAGGATGAACCTGGACTTAGATCGCGCTGTATTTGACCTACAAGGACAGCAAAATGAATTAGGTCGCCGTCGACGCTTTAATCCAGAAGATACTGAAATTGACTTAGAAAGGTTAAAGCTGCGGGTACTGGAATTGCCTAATACTATAGCCCAAAAGAATAGGGATATTGATGGCGCAAACCAGGCTGCAAAAGAATATGGCGTAACGGGTTATGTACCACCTATTGACGTTCCTCTACCCGATTTATCTCAATTCAAAACCCCCCAAGAAGTAACCGCAGCAATCAACAATATCTATGCGGAATTACAAAAGGCTAATCAAGAAACCATAGACCTATATGGACGGATTAAGACAGAGGGTAACGCAGCTATCAACCGAGCGTTAGCTGATTCTAGATCGGCTTTTGAGAATAATATGCAATCGAAGCATCAATTACTGGAAGCTGAAGGCGATCGCGTTTCTCAAGGATATGAATTGCTCGGTCGAGAAAGCGAGGGGCTGTTTTTTGCCCTCAATCAGGGGCTAGAAAAGCAAATCCTTGGCTTAAAGGCAAAAGGATTGGAAGCTAGAAAAGCTATTAGTGACCTCTTTACGAATTCTGGTATTAGTCTCAACCGCGAAACGATAGTAAATACCATTATCGAAACCAAAACCCAAGAAATAGATAGCCAGATTTCATCTTTGACTCAGGTGCGAGAGCAGATGAAGAAGTATCTAGAGGTGGAGAATTCTGACGATCTTTTAAAACTTCTCGCTTCGGATCGCAATCTCAATAACATCGATCCTGAGTTCAGAGAGGAATTGATCGGAAAAATAAAAGCGATCGCCTCGACTGATGATTTTAAGTCTGTACTGAGTCTGATTGAAGGACAGAATGGTGATTATACTCAGCTAATTGGAATTCTAGGTAGTAAAAAAGAAGAGCTTGTTAATGGCACTATCGAGCTTTTTAATCGTAAAGGCGATCGCAGATTGCAGGATATTGATTTAGATTTTGCCCAGGAACAGTTTAATGGAAAATACAACCTAACAGACATTGAAAAGCAGAAAATCCAAGTAGAAATAGATGCGAGTAAGGCAAGTATCGAACTAAGTCGCCAAATGGAGGATTTAGTCGGAGAATTACCTTCTGAAGCTATTGATGAGATTCGTATTAAGCTAGAACGTCTCAATAAAATTAAATTTGATAGGTTGCGCAAAGAAGCAACTTTAACCTTTAAGATGATTCAGTCGGCTAAAGACGCGATGGAATCGGCTTTCAGTTCTATTTTTACTGGTTTTGGCGATGCTTTATTCAAAGGAATTGGCAACGAAGATGAGATTGAGAAACTAAAAATAAACGCCGAATATGCAGAGAAATTAAGGGAAGTTCAAGATAAATATGCAGACGACCCCGACCAGTTAGGTAAAGCTTCCGAACGCTTGGAAATGCTCAACAATGTCAAGCTGGATAAGGTCAAACAAGAATTCAATGCTTTTCATAATATTGTAGGAGTAGTTAAGAATGCCATCCTTGAGTTTAGTAAAGCAATGGTAGCAGCCCTGGCTCAGGTTGCAGCAAAAGCAGTGGCTACTTTTATCATCACTTCTGCTTTAGGTGGCGGTAAGCCTAGTTTTTCGGGACTGAATAAAGCACCTAAAGGGTTTAGCCTTGGTGGGGAAGTTGAGAATTTTGCCCTTGGAGGAGCAATAAGCGACGGCGGGATACGTCGTGCCATGAGTCGCGAAGGCACTGGTGCTGTTGTAGTAGTGGCGCATAAAGGAGAACAATTACTCTCGGCAAGGACTGGTGACGCTCAATTATTCCGTGCTTTAGAAAGAAGTGGTAGATGGCGAGAAATCAAGCAGCAACATCACGTACCTAATTACAGTATGGGGGGTAGTGTTGGGAGTAGTCGGGCATCGGGTAGTTATAGTAATAACGGTGGTAGTAGTAAAGGAAATGTCACCATTAACAACAATTACGATGTAAGAGTCCAGGGCGAAAACCAGATGCGGAAAACAAGTTCTCAATTGATTGCCGAAGCAGATGCTAGGAATAAAAGGATCGCTGCTAGGAATGGCTGATAATTAACTTGTAACTATTGACCGAAAAACCGAAGTCCGCAAGCCCCTGGCTTTAGACATGGGGATAAGGACGAGTAGGCAATTTATTGCCTACCTATTTTTAACATTTGGTGCTAGAATGACGCTAATTAGTAAAGCGTCAAAATGTTTGTCCTAGAGTTTAAAGTTCGTAATCCAAAGCCCAAGCAATGTCTAGCTATAGACGAGGCAATCAGGACATCTCAATTTGTCCGCAATAAATGCCTTCGATATTGGATGGATCATCGTGGTGTTGGCAAATACGATATCTACAAACACAACACTCAATTAAGAAAAGAGTTTCAGTTTGTGAGGAATTTAAACTCTCATGCAACACAATGCGCTGTTGAAAGAACATGGTCTAGCATTAGTCGTTTCTTTGATAACTGTAAAAAAAATATTCCAGGAAAAAAAGGATATCCTAAGTTTAAAAAACACTCTCGTTCTGTAGAATATAAAGTCTCAGGATGGAAATTATCTGAAGATAGAAAAAGAATAACTTTTACGGATAGAAAAGGAATAGGGACACTTAAATTAATTGTTAGTCGCGATTTAAACTATTATCATGATAAGCAGTTCAAAAGATGCAGAATTATCAAACGCGCTGATGGTTACTATGTTCAATTTGTTTTAAAATTAGACCCTAGAGATACGGTTAAACCTTTTCCTGTTACACAAAAATGTGTTGGAATTGATGTTGGTTTGAAGGAATTTTACGCCGACTCAAATGGCAAAACTGAACCAATTCCTCAGTTTTATCGAAAAGCTGAAAAACAACTCAATCGAGCCAACAGGAAAAAGTCTCAGAAGTATCGTCAGGGTGTTAAGCAGTCTTCTAATTATCACAAAGCTAGAAATAGATATGCTCGAAAACATTTGAGAGTAAGTAGGCAACGAGAAGAGTATTGCAAACGAATAGCATACTGCGTCATCCAATCTAACGATTTGGTAGCCTATGAAGATTTAAATGTTAAGGGTATGGTAAAAAATCGAAAGTTAGCTAAGTCGATAACTGATGCAGGATGGTCAACTTTTAGACAATGGTTAGAATATTTTGGACATAAGTATGGAAAGGCAACCGTAGCAGTACCAGCCCACTATACGAGTCAAATTTGTTCTAACTGTGGTGTGAAGGTCAAAAAGTCTCTGTCTACTAGGACTCATGTTTGTGAGTGTGGGTATATAGAAGATAGAGACGTGAATGCAGCTATCAACATTCTGCAAAGAGGACTAAATACGCTAGGGCATAGCGGAATTTTCGCTTGGGGAGAGACTCCCTCTTGGGCAGTTGGGGCAACCCTGCTGTTTAATGGAGACTCGCTGAACCAAGAATCCCCTCGCCTTTAGGCATGGGGAGTGTCAATACTTACCTTCTCTAACCGACTCAATTCCATCAATTCCTCTACCATTTCTAACTTCACCCAATCTCCTTCTATTGCTTCGACTACAAACGGGCTAGCCCACGCCCAATGACCTGGACAATCATCCACTGTTACTCTATCCCCGACTTCAATTAATTTTTCTTGGCTCTCCAAATTGTCCTCATTGGTCGTATTACATTTCACCTCTGATTTTTCCTTATTTTTAATTTCAGCCGACTTTTCAATTTTGCCATCACATCCGTCACACCCATCACTATCAATACTTTCAGCGAGGAAGCCCGCGTCGCCGAAGGGCGCAAGGGCAAGTCTCGCTTCACTCATCACATAATCCATCACATCTACCACATAATCCATCACCCGACTCCACAACTTATTAATTACATTTGTGTTATTTGTTGGCTGAGGAGTAATATTTTTAACCACGGATGTATTTCCCGTAATCATTGGTGGTGAATCATCATTTTTTGACCGCATTTTTAACCCCACAAAATACGACCCATAGCGGTCGCGTTCTTTGAGAATTTTTAAACCCAGTTGGTTTGTACCCAAGTCAGAGAGCAAAGTTACAAAACGACGCAAACTAACGGGTCGAGTTCCACTGTTATGACAGTATTCGCAGTAGTTAGGATAAAGCCATTTATCCGTGTCCAAATACCAAAAGGGTGAATTACTATCTTTATCCCTTTTGGCTACCCCTACGTTGGTTTTAGCACTAACATCGTAAACGATATAATTGTCTAACCAGTCGGCAATTGGATTAGTTTCTACTAATGTTTTGGCTTTCATTGCCAGCAACGATGGTACATTCTCTTCATAGTTTTTCACGATCGCCGTGGCTGATTCTGACTCCATTGCCAACACCCAATTTAATAATCCTGGTATGTATGGCAGGAAATCCCCAGACATCCGACCCTTCTTGTGTTCGATTAAGTTCTTTTGGCGATCGCTTTTGATTTGATTGCACATCGAGATCGAGATTCTTCTTCTGGCTAACCCCGATGTGTAATCTGCACTTTGGATGACTTCGTTGGTGGTTACTATTACCAAAGCATCTGGGGTAAATCCTCCTCTGGATTGTTTGAATTTGACCTCGTACGGTAAGGTATCTTGTCCTGTGAGGTTCTTGAGTTTGGTCACATCCGATGCGTATCTCTCTGAATCATTAATCAATACCAGTCTTTTTCCTGCTATTGATGCTGCTTCAAATTTGCACTTTTCTAACTTCTGTAATGTGGTGGTGTGTACGTTTTCTTGCCCGACTAAAGCGATCGCTAATCGCGTGAAGGTACTTTTTCCTGTTCCTCCTGCTCCAATTAATTCTAGATATTTCTGCCAATCGGTTCTTCCCGTGACTATTCCTAGTAAATATGCTCTAAGTAACTCAACCAGTTGGCGATCGCTCTGGCACATTTCGAGTAACCATGACTCGATTGGTTCACAAGTAGTCAGGGGATTGTATTCGTAAGGCAAACACCAAGTTAGTTTGTTATTTGGGCTATGGGGCAGCAGCTTTTTTGTCTCTAGGTCTAAAACTCCATTAAGCAGTGGTAATAGTCCCGTAGCTTCGTTCCATTGGTCTACTTCTAGGTCATATTTTAGTAATGCTACTACTCCGTTAATAAAGCTAATTGTATAGTTCGGTTTCTTCCCTGATTTGCCTATCTCCAGAGAGATCGCTCTTAGCTCCCCTTTGACTAATTTCCCGATTCTTTCTGCCGAACCTTTGCTCCAAATTCCTGGTGTTACAGAACTGTAGTAGTACCATTCCTGTTCAGTTGTATTCCACGCTAATTGTGAACTATATTTCTCAGCTAAGTACTCCGCTAAATCCGACTGTGACCAATTCGGTAGACCCGCTATTCTTTCTTGTTCTTCAACCTCTTGTTGTTGTTTCTTCTTCCTTTCTACGGCAAGAGCGATCGCTGAATTAAGTTTCTTGATTAGTTGTTCTGTCCTAAAGTGAGGATGCGCTTCTACCCAGTCTGTAATGTCTCCTTTATGTGGCATCTCACTCCACACATCTTTTGGTTCGATAATCAGACAGGGAAAATTAATTTGCTCACAGGCGATCGCTATTAACTCGGCTTTTTTCTCTCCCGTCTCATCAAAATCTGGAAAATAAACTACCCCCTTAGCTCCACTTTCCTTAAGTTTTGTGACATCCTTCATAATTCTTGATGTTTGCCAATTTGACCCTTGCCAGGTGATAGCAGCGATCGCATGGGCGCGGGCGACTTCTACACAACCTTCTCCTTCTACTGCTAAGACCCATTGGTCTGCACAATGTTGGGCTGCTTCTCCTAGTCTGTATGCTTTCCAGTCTTTTGAGCCTTTTTTCCATTCATGTAAACCATTGGATTTGATATTTCCCTGTCTGATGGTTTTTTCTTTGATTCCCTCGGCATTTATCCACTCAAATCTACTTACCCACTGGGTTTGACTATACCAATAACGGGTTTCTAATGCCTCTGGGGGGACTCCCTGGCTCTGTAACCATTGGGGAATAGTTTTTTGTTCTCCTTGGGGAATATTCTCAGGTATTCCTGGTAAAAGGGCTAATTGGGGAACTGGTGAGGGGGAGACGGAGGCGGAGGAAGCGGAGGAAGCTCCCCCTGCTACCCTTGCTACCCCTGCACCCCCTGCACCAGATGCTACCCTTGCTACCCCTGCACCAGAAGCACCAGAAGTCACTTCACTCCAAGGACGAACTGCCTCACGAATCTCTTTAACTTCACACCCGCACTTAAATGCTTGATACGAACCATTTTTCTTATTGATTTTAAATCCTCCATCTCCGCACACTGGGCAGAGGCAGTGATACTCATTACTGGTTTCTTTGACTATGTTGAGTCTATCTAGATGCTCTAAAATGCTGAATGGTGCGACAAATCCTATCATGCTACACCTCCCACTGTTTCTAGGTCTTGGGCGAAGAACTCACTCGCTCCACAACTGGATAACACGGCTGCTACTAATGCTCTTTTTTGTGCCATTTTGACTATGGTGTTGGTTAGATCGAATATCTTGTATTTCTGGGAATCGTATTTTTTCTCTTTGGAGTTACAACTCCCGTCGCCTTGACCCACCATTTCTCCAGAACGTACCAAAGTACATCTGTAATGGTAGTGAAATAACGGTCTGTCAAAGTCAGTTACAAAATGTATTAATTCGTAGCTTGGGCGTAGACTGAATAATCTACAAAGCTTTTCTGACCCTGGTTTTAATAAGGTCGGTTTTTTCGTTCCAGGGATGACTCCATAGTCAATGTCTTTGACCATTTGGGTTTGTACGAACTCCACCATCACTCTGTAATGCTCTGCCGTAGCCGTCAGCGCATTCTGGTATGCGGGGTTTATCGCATTAGTGGCTACCACTAACTCTGGTTTTTCGATTGTCTTCATTTTTTCAAGCTGGGTAATTTTTACAAAACAACCACCACTACTAAAACCAGTTACCAGTAATCAGTTACCAGTTACCAGTAAGGGGGTGCGGAACTGGTCACTGGTCATTGGTCATTGGTCATTGGTCACTGGTTTTAGAACTGTTCTACTTTTAGATACTTCTGATATTTCTCGTTGTAATGTTTGGTTATCCCAGTTAAAAATCCACTTCTATAAGCTGGGTTTCTCCACATAGATGGGTCTGGATCGATCCCTATCACCCCATCAAACTTCCCTGCTGAGTAGAATTCTGTCTCACACTCTTGTCTTTCAAAGCTTTTCTGTTCTACACTTGTATGTATATTAAACATGGCAATTTCCTGATTTTTGTACTTGTTTAATGGAATGGGAGAGTTGCGCTCTCTCTCATTTACTGAAATCAGTATAGCTTATTGATTGGCATACCAATCAATTTGTCGATTTATTTTACGTTTCTTAATATTCAGTAATTGGTATACTGACAATTAAGAAGCATTACAGTTAGTGCATTATGGCTAATCCAAACCCCAAAACTGAACACTTAAATCGTTTTCCGAGAATGGCTGGTGCTGATGAGCCATGTGCTAGGAAACCAGTACAAGTTAAAATTCCCCAAAGTCAATACGAACAATGGATGAGTTTGCCCGTAGATTTAAGAAATCAGGTCTTGAGAGAAGCTATTCAAAAAACTTTAGAGAATCAATCTCCTTTGACCGCTTAAGCACGATTCATGAGCAATCCTCTCGGAAACCTCAAGATTAAAAGAATACGGATTTAAAACTGACTTAGAAGATGAAACAACAGCTTCAAAAACAAGAAAATTGGTAAGAATTCGTGCGAAGTGCGATCGCTGAAAAACTGCAACAGTCTGCCTAAAGTGCTAATCTCCCCTCCCTCTTCTAGTGGACATCGGCAGGATTTCTACCGCTACTAAAACCAAGGTCTGTTCTCCTGTTTCTAAGTTCTTTAAACTCAGGGCAATCGCTCTATCAAGAATTTTTCTTTCCAAAAACACGAGTTCCCCATTATTGGCGAGGTAGACTTTAGCGATGGGTAATTCTGGCTCTACCACCCCATTTTTTATCGAGGCGATTCCGATTACCGCTTTTTTCATCAATCTTTCCTCGATATTTAATGTTGATGGCATTTTAAAAACTCAGGTATTGAAACTGCTTTCTTCTTTTCTATTTGCTCGTACATCTCGATTAATTGCGATGTTAATTTCTCGTTGTCCGCTAGAAGATTTTGATAGCTTTGTTCTAACTTGTTGTATCGTTCCACCAAATTTAGAAAATTAATCCAGTAATGATTGAGTAATTGCGATGCTGCCGAGATATTTTGCTCTAAGAAATGGTTTTCCATTCTTAAGCGAAATTCTCTCTCTAGTTTTTCCATCATTTTTCTCCGATTGGTTCAAAACAAAACACCACCACTACACATAAGTAGTGATGGCGGTGGTGATTAAAATTCAGTTGGTAAGGAAATTCCCAATTTTGTCGCCCAGTACTGCCGATAACCTATCTGATAGCCTTCCCAGTAAGATTGTTCTATATCGGTAGGCTGCGCTCCAATTACTCCATCAAAATGACCCAGAGCGTATAAGTCTGTCTGGTTCTCAATTTCCGCATCCCTTGCTGCTAAATCGTTATCGTAACGTTGCTGTTGTTCAAAGCGTAGTGCTATATTAGTAGTCATCATTACTCCTTAAATATTGGGGTTGAATCAAAAGGCGGTTCGGTCTGGACAACTAACCCGTCTTTTGTTGTAGTCATATATTACCAACTTGATGGTAATATTGTCAACATTTTGATATTAGTATTTTTTTTTGATAATATTGTGTTGATAGTATTGCTAAATGCCTATGATTAATAAAGTAAAATCCTTGGTCGATGCTAAAGGGATTAGCGTTTACCAATTTAGAAAAGACACTGGTATAGCCCAAACAACTGCTTATGAGCTATATAACAATCCCAAACACTTACCTTCTATCAGAGTTCTCGAACGTATATGCGATGCCTACAGTATTCAACCCAATGATGTTGTCGAAAGGGCTGCTAACTGATTCAAAATATCTTACTAAATCTTGTTAAATCTGCCCATAATTAATGCTATTATCTAATTATGAGTAAATTGTCTATTGGTGAAGCAGCCAAATTAAAAGGAGTTAGTATCTCAACGTTAAGACGATGGGAAGCTGAAGGTAAACTCGTGCCTGAAAGAACCGCGAATGGTCATCGTCGATATGAATTATCTCAACTATTAGGCATTAAACCAGAACTATCTTACACGATGGGTTATCCTAAAGGATATTTATCCTCGAATGGGGACACTCCGTTATTGTCGAGTTTCTAGCCATGACCAAAAAGAAGATTGAGTCAGGCAAAAACAAGTTTTAGAATTATTTTGTGCATCACAGGGCTGGGAATATCAAATTATTGAAGATTTGGGCAGTGGACTAAATTATAGTAAAAAAGGTTTAAAACGTTGAATTAGGTTGATTGTAGATAGTAAAGTTGAAAGGTTGGTTTTAACACATAAAGACCGTTTACTTAGATTTGGTAGTGAGTTAATCTTTAGTTTATGCGTAGCCGAAGGCACGGCGTAGCCGACCATTTTGGAACTGAAGTAGTAGTAATTAATCGGACGGAAGATTCAACGCCAGTTGCTCATGGGGGCTTGTCCTCGAATGGGGAAAACCCCCAAGACCGCACTGGCTTAACTTTTGAAGAAGATTTAGCAACAGATGTTTTAGAAATAATTACAGTGTTTTCGGCTCAACTTTATGGAAGTAGAAGCCATAAAAATAAAAAGATTGTTGAGGAATTAAGAGAAGTTGCTACTAGGATTTAAGACAGAACTAAAATTAAATAATCGGCAAAAAATACTACTTGCTAAACACGCAGGGGTAGCACGTCATGCTTGGAATTGGGGAAATAGATTGTGTCTAGATATCTTAGAAAACAATAAAAATAATCCAGAAGAACAAATTAAATTCCCTACGGCTATAGACTTGCATAAATGGTTAGTAGCATTAGTAAAGAGTGAGAATCAATGGTATTACGAAGTCTCAAAATCCGCCCCTCAGTATGCTTTAAGACATTTAGCGTCGGCTTGGAAAGATTGTTTTAAGAAGAAAAAAGGAAGACCAAAATTCAAGAAAAAAGGAAAACACGATTCTTTTACTTTAGATGGTTCAATCTATATAGAACACTTTAAAATTAAAGTTCCTAAAATTGGATGGCTAAAAACTTATGAAAGATTACCACAGGGTATTATCCCATCTTCGGTAACAATTAGTAGGCAAGCTGACTCCTGGTTTATTTCTTTTAAAATGGAAACCGAACCCAAATCAACTACTAAAATAGTCGATACAGTTGGAGTAGATTTGGGAGTAAAAAGTTTAGCAACATTGTCAACAGGAGAAGTTTTTGAAGGAGCTAAAAGTTATAGAAAATTAGAAAAAAAATTAGCCAAACTACAAAGAATTGTTTCTCGCCGAGAACTCAAATCTAATAACTGGCATAGGGCATCGATAAAAGTAGCTAGATTACATAAAAGAATAGCTGATATCCGCAAAGATACGTTACATAAATTGACTACTTATTTGACTAAGAACCACGGTCAAATAGTAATCGAAGATTTAAATGTTTCAGGGATGCTAGCTAATCATAAACTAGCTAAAAGTATAGCAGACATGGGAATGAGTGAATTCCGTCGTCAAGTAAATTATAAATGCCAACTTTATGGCAGTGAACTAATTATAGCGGATAGATTTTTTCCGAGTAGTAAACTCTGCTCGAATTGTGGAGTAAAAAAAGAATCTCTATCCTTGTCAGAAAGAACTTATGAATGTCAAGTTTGTTCTTTTGTTGCAGATCGAGATTTAAATGCTAGTTATAATCTAGCCAAAATAGGTAGAGCTACTACCGAATTTACGCCTGTGGAGAAGGTGCTGCCGACAGTCTTCGCTGAATCAGGAATTGAACTGCCATCCGATGAAGAGTCGGGACTAGCTCGACAGTGAGTAGGTTTGCATAGGTTTCAAGTAGCGGATTAAGAATTGGCAGAAAAATCA
>JACCDU010883620.1_pt1 | contig 26636 bp, 34 predicted proteins | sample 7446081 | NCBI WGS metagenome assembly JACCDU01 (sample SAMN15323447, study PRJNA562643) | freshwater metagenome | isolation source: river surface water | place: USA:Blue River Watershed | collected 2017-08-17
ATATTGATTTAATTTCAATAGAAAATTACGGCGATCTATTGCCTGAGAATTTGCGTGCTCAGGTTGAAATGTTTTTGCCACCAGAGGGATCGTTTGACGACGAATGCTTACGGCGTTACTTATTTAATATTAAGAACTACGAAGAAGAGGATCCAAACTCCAGTACGACCCTCGCCAATAGATTGCGTTTAGCGTTTGTAGATATGCAGCCCAGTACAATATGTGGAAAATTTCCACTTGCTGATCTTGCATTAAAACGACGCCTTCGTTGCGTAGCCGAGTATTTAATTCGAGCTGGAGAATTTGATAAACTGCGAGATGAAAATAATAAACTCGTAAAAAAACGAGGTAATCTTGGCAAGCTTGTAGTTGTCTACAAACCTTTGCAAAAGATGAAACAAGTATTAGTGCGTCAAGGACTTTTAAAAAATGAACAGGCGTGAAAAATTAATTGCCTCTGCTCTCCAGGGGGATTTAAACGAAACAAACACCAAGATGCTGGATGCCACAGTCCGGCTTATTCTTGGTGATATGGGGCAACAGTACTGCAAATTTTGGGACGCAGAGGGCCCAGGGATCATGGTGTTCCAGCCCGAAAACAAAGAACGGTCTATGTTTTTTATGACCTTAAAAGAACTACATGCTGCAGAGGAAAGTTGTGAACGCGAAAATAATGGTGACATGGCAGAAACATTTAGACGAATACTCCAAGCTGCACAAAAGATTGACCCGGCAGAAAAGGCTGGATATCTGGTTAACGATGCTACTGGGATGCGCTATCTTGAGATTGATTATTCACAAATGACCGATAAGTAATGCCTGCGTTTCGTGGCAATGAAAGAATGGAGGCCTATGAATGGATCTCCAATAAAGATCTGGTGAATTCTGCTCACATGTTAATGAGTGGAATTGATCTTGATCCAGCAAGTTCTGACGTTGCCAATGAATATGTAAATGCTGATACCTATTACACACCATCAGAAGATGGTCTTAATGAAAAAGACTGGTTCGGCAAGGTCTATTTATTCCCACCAAACTACTCATATTTTTGGCATCACAAGGCGCAGCGCTGGAAAAAAACCAGGGGATTGTCGCCTACATTAATATCCGGCTATTCCTTGTGGTGGCGCACGCTAAAACGAAAATGGCTCTCTGGGGAAATTGAGCAGGCCGTATATTTTTGCAACTGTCCGGACATGGTGCGATATTGTCAAGATATTTTTGATTTTCCAATCTGCTTTTTAAAAAGCACTCCAGTTTTGTACAGGCATTTTTTTGATGGCGGCGCCAGGGACTATCGAAATACCTGCACCTCTTTTGTTGTATATCTTCAACCTTCTGATGGCGCCGATGACTACACCCAAAACTTCATAGATATTTACGCAGAAAAAGGTCGCATCATTGTTTGAAAAGCCTATACTGATCTTCGATCCACAAGATTCATGAGCGTTCTTGCCGACTGGGAAATTCAACAACTTGCAGAAGATGAGGGAATGATTTCCCCTTTTGTTGATCATCTTGTTAGTAAAGAAAATGGACGCAAGCTCCTAAGCTACGGTCTTAGCTCTTATGGATATGACATTCGGTTGTCCCCAAAACAATGCATGATTTTTGGGAAAGTTCAGTCTGGTGATTGCGATCCAAAGGATTTTGATACAGGCATTTTAAAGCCATCCGAATTGTTAGAGGACGAGCGTGGGCAGTACTTTTTACTGCCTCCCTACGGCTACTGTCTTGGTGTTGCAATGGAGCATATTAAATTGCCTCGCAACGTAACCGTAGTGGCGGTCGGTAAATCTACTTATGCGCGCTCTGGAATTTTGGTAAATATCACTCCAGCAGAAGCCGCTTGGGAAGGGTACCTAACCCTAGAGATTAGCAACTGCACCGGGCTTTTTAATCGTGTATATGCCAACGAAGGCATTACGCAACTACTTTTCTATCGCGGGAATCCCTGCAAGGTGAGCTACCAGGATAGAAAAGGTAAGTATCAAGATCAGCCCTACGAAGTAGTGTATAGCCAGGTTTAACCAAACCCGTAGAAAGTGCCACCCATTCGCCCTGGCTTTCTGGCGTAATTAACGCCACCAGCTTGTCCAATGCGGTCCCCAAGATTCGGAAACTGTACACCTTTAACGGTTGCTTCCGATCTTGGGACTTTCCCATTGACAGTTGTATCCCTTAACAACTGAGATTGTTTAAATTTACCAGCGCTTTTTGATGCTCGTAAAAATTTTGCAACCCGGTCTTGATTTAAATTAATATCTTCAACTGAAGTGCGTGCATCAGAATCAACACGACGAAGGTCAGTGTCATACGCCTGCTCTGGCTTAAGATCAGAAACCTCAGCTCCTGATGTACCAGAGTCTTGACGCGGATCGTAGTTTGGATCGAAGAATCTTGCCATGATAATATTATAAAAAAGATAAATCAAACCAGGACATAAATATGCATAACGCTGCTGGCTTCTTGGATTCTTTTGTTCAAGACGAGGTTATGTGTCGTTGTCTTGACGAAGAAGATTTTGGGCAACCATTAGCAAACTCCGAAAACGACGTTCCGTTGTACGATATGTACAATCGCGGATTAGTGGCATGCGAACAAGGACTGGAGCGGAAACAGTTGAATCTCGAGGGAACGCGTCCTGGAACGACGGGTTACATCCCGAGCATGGAGGAAGCGGTAACGAAGTACCCGGCATCCTCTCCAAAACCGAAAGCCCTGGTACTGAGCCTGGGAGCGCCCAACGAGGAGATGATGGAGGAGTCCCTCAAAAGGCGTGGTTTGCGCCGGTAGAAACGCAAGAGTGTCCTGGTGGCGTATGTCCCGTACCCTGGGCAAAAGGCGTAGACGTTTTAAAGAACTCCACATATTTAACGGTAGATAGGAATTCAAATTTTCCTGGTGAAAATACGATACCTTTACCTTTTCGTCCTGAAGTACAGCCAGATTTAATTAACCACCCCTCTCACTACCAAGACCAAGGGGGTGTGGAGTGTATTGAAGCGATTGAGTCCCAACTAAGCGAAGAGGCGTTTCAAGGTTACCTCCATGGGAATTGCGTCAAGTATTTATGGCGCTGGAAAAATAAAGGCGGTGTTCAAGACCTAAAAAAATGCCGCTGGTATTTAGACCGCCTTATTGCACAAGAAGAAAACTAAAAGGGCTGTAGCTCGTCCTCATCGTCCTCGTCGTCGTAAACACATGCGGCGGCGAGTTCTTCTAATTCAATATCTGTTGGGAAATCCCAATCAATCTCAATGTTTTCACCCGCCATAATATCTTTGATGGCATACCACTCCATCAAACGCTGGTGATAAAGGTTTAGAAGCGCGGAGTATAGCTGCTCCCAGGTCATCTCTTGTGCCTGCAGTTCAGCCTTGCGCATTGCAAATTGTAGTTCAAGCGGAAGTTCAAAGTCCCTTGGTTCTACCGACCGTTCCATTCCGCTTTGCATGTCCGAGATGTAACTATTCTAATTCTATCTGTCGAAGACGGAATTGAAATCATCCACCGGGTAATCGTCCCAGGGGTTGTCATCAATTCGAAACTCGTTTGCGAAAGAGGATAGTACATAAGGATTTAACTTGCGTTCCAGGTTTCGTATGGCTGTTACCTCGTGGGGGGCCGCTGTGTAGTTCCTGAAGGCAGCTAGAAGGACCTCTGTGGAGATGTTTGGAGTATTGTCCAACTCCTGTATAAACAACTTGATCTCTTCTCTGCGGCGCTCCAGGAGGCTTCCGATGATTTGGTGATCCGAATCAAACACCCATCGACCAATCTCTTCTGTCACGGCATAAAAATTATCATGCTCCAGGTTGTCAACAATGTTGCTGTAGAAAAATGGTTCCCACCCAATTGAATGAATAAACGATATCAAGGCTTGACGCATTGAATCATCAAGCCCAAGATTTAACTTTTGCAACTGAGTATCAATTACATTTGCTTCGTGAAACAAGTATTCCAAAGCTTTTTCTTTACTACAAAGCTGTCCGCGTTTAACAGGAGAACCATCCGGGTAAAATTGCGTGCCATACCCAATGGTGTAAGGTTCCGCTCCGGTTACAGGATCAGCGTAAGCCTTCTCATTAAATCCCTCGTATTTGCGAATTAAATTAATCGCATGCGAGAAATCTGACATGGGGATAACACTAGTTATCCCCAATATACACAACTTTTACTTACCTTGTCCGCGAGAAAGTTTGCGTCCGTGACTTGGTTTTGAATTACGGCCTTGACCCTGCCGCGTGAGCTTGGGCTTGGATTCAAGGCGAATTGTGTTTGATTTGGGTTTTGCCATGGGTCACCAGTTGTAGTTACACGCCCACCAGCCAGGAGTAAGTTTGTCCTTTTTCTCCGAGCAGTTGTGTCGCGCTTTAAAGTTAGCACGCCTACCCTCGTCTTTGTGCTGCAGGTAATCTTCGTAACCTCTGGCACCAAACCGGACGATTTTTTCTTGTTTACCTTGACATGCTTTGACGACGTACTTATGCTTGTCCCCTTTAGGAGCACGCTGAGGCTTGTTGCACGCCATCTCGCTTTTCTGATACCTTTTTGCCGCTTTGGCTGCATTTTTCTTTTTATCGGCCATCAGAAACCACCAAAGAAAGAACTAGAAAATGGGTCGGACAAATCGGATTTAGAACTCTTGCCTGCCGTGGGCGATAAATTCAAACGGGATTTAAATTCCGCCAAGATATCACTACCTCTTTTAATTTTAACTGGAGAACTAGGTTCTTCTTCCTCTTGAGTTTCTTCATCTGGAAAGAAAGAAAAATACTTACTTTTGGGCTGAGTTGTTTTTTGCGTTGTTGTAGTTGTGGTTTTTTGCGCTTGCGCAGGTGTTTCTTCTTCTTCACCAAAAGACATCATGCCTTCTAATTTGCCTAGATCAGAGAATGGATCACCGGTCGGCTTAAAGGTGTACATGTCTTTAAGTGATTTACCACCAAAGGCCGTCTGGAACAACTGCCTATCTTCTTCTGAAACATCAGGCATAAACTCGCTGTAGAAATCTTCCTCACTACCTTGGTAACCAGCAGCTTTAAATCTGTTGAACAATACATCGTCGCTTTTTGCTGCGGCCTCCTCCCTTTTATCGGAAGCACGTTGAATATATTCAACTCCTAAAAGTTCTTGCGTAGGAGTTTCACCAGCTTGGTTAAGTTGCTTAATTTGGTCTCTAATCTCTAGCGCAGTACCACTCTTGATACTGTCTGAGATCATTTTTTTTAATTCGGTAAGATCCTCTGTAGCGGGATCCATGCCGTAAATCTTTAGTACTTTTTCAACCTGCTCTCTATTTTGTACAGGGTCAAGTTTGTTGACAAATTCTTCTGCAAAATCATCGGGATTTACAAATTGTCCAAACACAGTTCCGATCTGTGCATATCTATCAGCAAGATAAGGAGTAAGAACTTGCTTTAAATAAATTTCAGCAATTTTAGGATTAAAGACATCCGGTGCAGAATCGTATTGTTTGCCTTGACCAACAACCTCAAAATGCAACTTGGCAAAATCTTCTTTGTTATTTACATCCAGGCCATAGAGATAAGCCTTGGCCTGCCAGTTAATATCATTACCACTATCATCCTTTGTAGTTAACCCGTTCTTTGCAGCCTCCCAGGCGGTTTCAACATCTTGCTTTTGTTTTACGTATTGATCTGGTAATGCACTACCCCATTCTTTTTGAAACTGTTCACCAAGGAGAACAGGTGCTGCGCCTACCCCGCCAACACCTTTCTCCATGTAGTAGCCAGCGGGATTAAAGTAATACTCAGAATTAAACTTGGATGGAGCCAGGCTATCTAATGCCTTCATCCAAGAAACTGACGCAGATTCCGCAGCCCGTTTAATTGTATTTAAACGATCTTCAGTTTGAAAAATATTCTGCTTGTCTCTATCCACATTAATGTAATCTCTAAACTCATTAATAGATTTAGATGCGTTAAAGCGTGGAAGCAAGTAATCGTTAAAAAAGTCTTGCGCAAATTTTACATCGCTGTCAATACGCTTACTGGGTTCCAGGTAATCCGCAGGTCGCGTATCGTAAATAGCTTGTGCTTGTGCTTTTTGCTCAGGACTAGCAGATGTGTTTTGCAATGTTTTATAGGCGTCATCATATTGCGCCCACTTGGCGAGAGTATCAGAATCTACCCATCCCATCTGGCGACGCTGGTTTTCATAATCCAACCAGGAATTTTGTGTTTGTTTTCGTCTTTCAACCGGAACGTAATCCCTGGGCAAACTACTTGCAGATACTAAATTTTGTGCTGCAATGTCACCCGGATTTGTTTTTAATCGTGCATAGGCGTCGTCATACTGTTTCCATGAAACAACCTGCTCCGGTGTAACAAAACCATTTTGAATTGTTCTTTGATGCGCAGGAACATAATCATTGGGAACATCTAATCCACCCGCATATTTTTTTTCTATTTCATCATGAAACCAACGTTCCCAGTTATATAAAATACCGTTATTACTCCCAAAAACTTTTCCTGTATCTAAAGACAAACCAAAGCTTTTACTTAGATCTTCAGGCTTCTTGCCGCCAATGGCCAACAAGCCACCAATGCCGGATTCTTGCATGATTGAGTTTGCAATATTTTCTCGCAGCCCAAGAATCTCCTGTCCCAATGAAGTCCCACTGAGCAAATCAAACTTTTGCTCTAATTGTTTTGCCCTGATTAATTCACGCCTAGAATCTTCTAAAAATTGTTTTTGTAGTACGGCAGCCTTTTGAGTTTGCAAGGCTTCCGCTTCGCCAGTAACTTTAGTTAACGCAATATCATATTGAGAAAGCCTGGTATCTATTTTTTGTATTTCAGGATTACTTTTAATCCCTCCAAGTAATGTTTGCAGGTCAGAATATTTAGTTGGGTCTAGTTGATTTGCTTTTGTTAAAAGCTCGCCAAACCCAGCCTCTGTACGAATTTCTGGTTGTGCCCCGGTCTCTGTTTTTACTGCATCGTATAACTTTGCCCAGGGCTGCTTAGGCTCATTGGGAAAACGTTCAGCATACAAAATTTCTGACTGTGCTTTATTCCATTGATCTTTGATTTGCTGACTAGAATTTACAAGGTTTGCATATTGAGAAACAACATCGTTTAATTGATATGTATCGCCTTGTTGTTTTAGGCCTAATATGTCACCACTAATTTTATCCCTTTCAAGTTGACGCTGTGCATCGGTTTTAGCCGGTACAGTTTCTTCAACTTTGGCGTATTCAAATCCATCTGTTGGCGTTACAGGTTTAAAGCCTGGATCACGAATTCCCCTTTTCTTTGCTTCGTTTTGCCCAATGTTTGTATAGTGCCAAAGCGCATATGATTCGTAGTTAGGGAATTGGCCAAGTATATAAAGATCCCCTTCTGTCGCTGCCGCATTCCAAGCATCTTTTGCTGCTTTACCAATTTCAGTTTGTCCGTAATAAGTAGGATCAAAACGAATTGTATTCTCAAAACCTTCAAAAGGTACTTGAGACCCCTGCTTTGTATCCCATACTGAAACAATTTCAGTTTTGTAAAACTTATCAAATTCATCTTTCAAGCTATTTTTAACTACATCAGAAACACCTGCGCCAGTTAAAGAAGCCAGAAATTGTTTGTAATCACTAGGAGAACTGGAGACGCGTAGCTTATCAGCCGTTCTTTTTACTAAATCGTACGAAGCATTGTTTGTATTGGCAATATTATTTCTTTCTGTGTTTCTTGTGTTTTCTCCTCTTGCTGTAATTTGTGCTGCTGTTAAATCTTTTTCTGCCGTCCATGGCTGTGGGTTGGGAATGCCAGCGGCATTTAAAGCGTTAATAACATCCCAATAACCACCGTTAACATCAACTATTGCGGTTTTATTAACAACCCTAAAAACTCTTTTTTGTGTGACGGGATCTATTTCAGTTACTGTTACCGGCTTGGTAATAGAAACAGTAGTTAAAATAGGATGGTCATTTTTTTCATACGTAATATTAAAACTTTTACTGACCGGGTCATATAAAATTCCCATTTCACGCAGCCATTGGTAACGTATCTACTTGATAAACAAAAACATCGATTGGCTCTTGTTTTATCCAAGCATTAATTCTATCCATCCTAGCCTGGCAAAAAAACTCTTGATTTTCAAACCATTCTTGAACCTTAGTACTTGCCTTGGACGTATTGCAACGTCTACAAGCGGGAACTAAATTATTTCGGTTACTTGATCCAGAGCGAAATCTAGGTACAATGTGATCCAGGGATGTGGCATCCGCTTCACAATATGCACATTTGTAATCCCAGGCTTCGTATATAGATTGGCGGTATCTTTTCTTGGCAAGTTTAGGTGTTAGTTCAATGAGTAAAGCGAGAGGCTCTTGCTCACAGTTGAACATACTTTTCAGTTGCCGTTATCTTATTTTAATTTGACCTAGCCATTTGACCCCTTGGAAAACAATATTACAATTTGTTTACAAAGGTTGAATCTCTCTTGAGACTCGATACGTTATGCGTGTAGGCCATTCATGAACCATGGCAGCAAGCTCAGTGTGGGTTTCAGCCCAAAAAGCTGAAGAGATCCTTGGCATCGACAAGAAAACACTCTTCAAGTACCGCGACGACGGGACCCTAAAGCTTGGCAAACACTATGCAGCCTTTCCCGAAACTCGCTCCAGGGACAGCTACAGGTGGAACGTAAAAGCAGTAAGGAACTCCTTGGACAAAATTCAAGCAAACTAAATGTTTACGGCCGGGGTAACTCCCGGCTTTTATGTAGAAGGACTTCCATCTAAACTTGGTACGTACTCGATACCATCTTTGTCAATCATCACAAAATTTTCCATAATAATCAAATTGGAAGGAATGTTAAAAAGCTTTTGCATCATTGGCATCATCATTGGTGACTGACAGTTATAGGGTGGTACATCCATCTTTGAAAGTGAACCACGGGTCATCAAAGCGGCTTTGGCTTCTGTTTGTTCAAGTTCAGTTTGATCAACAAGTTTTTGTTCCCATGTTGTCATCGCACCTATGCCAACAGGAAAATCAGAAGGCTCTGGAGGAAAAGTGCCATCTTTAAATTTAAGTGCATAAATATGTTTGCAATAACGAAACTCGTCTAACAACGGTGTCCAGTTATCACTAATTTGAGTTATTTTCCCGTTAGCTGAACTGTAATCGTCGTAGCCTGGCATGCTTTCTGCCGTTGATCCAGGAATTGATGGATCGGCTGGGGCGCTTGTTTTGCGCAAATAAATAGCACCAAAATCTCTAAAGACGCCTGGGTTATCTCGATTTACATTTGTCCCTTCTTGTACTGATCCCCCCTGTCCTAAAGATACCGGAAATCCCGAAGGTGCATAAACAGTCATTCGTCTGTTTACTTTTGCGCTAGTCATGGAACTATTATCGACAACACCACTCAGTGTCATAACTTCGTTTCGGCCAGGCTTAATGTTTGCAATGCTTGTTCTTGGAAATTGTTTTCTAGTTGTATCGCCATTTGATTGAATAAACGCATAATCACGCCTTGTAAAATCTTGACACGAACAACAAAAACGTGCGCCTGTAATTAAAAATCTTCCAGGAGTAAATCCAACTGGAGAAGGAGTGATCAACTGTTTGTCTGGTGAAACATAAACAGAACCTGCTTTACGAAACTTCAGTATTCCGGTAAGCGATCCGGTGTTTACCAATACAGCTTGAACGTACCCGTAGCGAGTTTGAGTAGCTGGATTGATAGTGTCGGCATTAATAATTTCACCGTTTTGGACAATAACCCTATCCTCCATAATCTCAGTCGTAATTGGCGTAATGCCAAATGGACCACCACCTAATCGAACAAAAAATGGAGGGGGAAGTGGATTACTTGGTCCCCATGATCCTGCAAGTTTTACATACCAATACTCATTGTCTTCCGTTACTGTTTCAATAAATAATTTTTGAGTTGAAACAGGGTCGGTTAATTTGTCACAGCGCAAGGAGCCTGCATAACGCCATCCGGCCCAATGCATACCAAGTTCTTTATTCTTAGTTGGAAAACCTACAAATGCACCAGAAACTGTTGGTTGTGGATTGGCAATAGAACCTGGGGTACTTCCCGGAACTGGAATTGTGTATTTAAACGGATATTGAAAGTCGTTGTCGTAAAAACTGGCAGTTGCTAATTCATAACCACGACGCCAACGAGACCATGCTGATTCACGGTTGGCTGCTGCGATTGAATCCGGAACACTGCCTTTAGAGAATTCTGTGGTAATAGGTTGAATAATTTTTGGTACAAAAGGTTGAGAGGCCTGGAAATTACCAAAGCTACTTCCAGATTTTTTTGCCATTGGTTAGAAGAAACCGCCCTGTGCAGTTACATGTGCGCCTGGAATATATCCAGAAGAATTGGGGCCGTCTGGGAACACACCAACGTAAATGCGATCGCCGCGTTCCAGGTAAATACCTTTGTTGCGAAGAGGTGCAGTCTCGCTAAGTCCGTTAGTGTTGCCTGCACTCACTACAGGGGTTGCGAGTTGAGGCATCACATCTGAGCAATCAACTGTCTGGCTGTTGGCCGGTACAGTTTTTGCAAACAGTACGCGGTAATCACCAGAACCAGGGATAGGAAGAGTGGTGCCACGTGTCTGGTAAAACACGAAGGTCACAGCTTGTTGATAGCCGTAGGAAATGCCGTTGTAAAGAAAACCGGACGCAATTCCACCGGAATAATTTAAAGCCGTATTAACACCCGTGAGGGTACCAGAGCCAGTGTATGTGTAATAACCGTAACCGCTAAAAGGTGCACCACCACCCGTCAGCGAACCTGTAGCAGTAATAAATACAACCTGACCGCTGACAAGAGAGATGGGTGTGCCAGAGGTAGAAGCACTTACCGTGTAATCAGGATCACGGTAAAAATCGTTACGTGTGATAGTAATTGAATCAATTACACCACCAGAATTATTGTCTTCACTCAGGTTGGCATCCATGTCTACCAAAATAGACGGAGCCTGTCCCCCCTGTACAAACAGTGTATTAGTCGCTGCGCTACCTACCGTTTGAGTTGTAACACGCACCGTATCAAATAACGGGCGATCAATAAGCAAGGGCTGCTTGTTCGAACTAGTACTAGATATTTGCGTGAACACCCTATCTCTGTTAGATTGATAGGGGCCTCCGAAAACTTCTTTTATTCTAATGTCAAAAACAAAATTTCAATGTAATCAGTGCAAAAAAATTTTTGAGAGGACAGGAAACGCGGCGGCCTGGCATCGTAAGCGCATGCGTGACCGTGGTTACGTCTACTGCTCCAAAGGATGTGCTTCGTTTAAGCACGGAGGCAACCGAGATAAAACACCTGAATACAGCTCTTGGTGTGCAATGAAAAATCGTTGTAATAATAAAAATGCGACACACTACGAACGATACGGAGGAAGGGGAATTACTTACAATCCGACCTGGAATGACTTTAATGTTTTTTTGAACGATATGGGATTAAAACCAGATTCCTCAATGGAACTTGAAAGAATTAATAACGATAAGCACTACTGCAAAGAAAACTGTCGATGGGCTACGCGTAAAGAACAAACGCGAAACCGAGGAGGAAAACGGGCAACGCGTCTTTACACTTTTGAAGGGAAAACAATGTGCATTGCTGATTGGGCAAAAGAAATAGGCATTGCCCCTCAATCAATGCAAAAACGTTTAAACAAAGGATGGCCCTTAGAAAGGGCCTTTGCTAAAAAAATTTAAATTTCTGCAAAACTACCCAAAGGCCCAAATGGTGTGTTCGGCATCTTCATTGCGGAGCGTGCCAGGAGATCCGGGTCTTGTTGCAGGGCCAAGAATCGCTGGAACGATTCCGATCTAGGAGTATTGCCAACAGCAGAAGTGAGACGATTAAAATCATCTACCTTGTAAAGCTTAGCTAAGCGATACTGTACTTCTTTGTCTGGATTTGGTTTGTTACTTTTGCCACCAGATAAATAACTGTTGTATTCACCAGGGAGGGAGTCGCCTCCCTCAAGATAATCTTGACGGTTCATTGAAGGACTCCTCCTGGTAATAAATTGTTAATCAAGCCACCGGGCATCAAATTAGATAAAACTTGGGCTTTAAATGCATCAAGAAGATTGCTCGAAAGTTTTTCAGGCTCCTCTTGAGCTTCCCTGGGTTGAATTTCTAGTCCTGCATTACGCAAAGCATCCGCAACACTGGGCTGTTCACCAGGTAAGGCACGAGGTGTGAAATCAATACCTTGATCCAGTTGACCAACTTTCCCGTAGTAATCACGGGCTGCTTTCATACGAACTTCATCTTTTGGAATTCCAGCACGTTCAAAATCACGCCTGAAAACTAAAGCTGCTTGTTCTGGTGATTGTGCTTTGCGTAGTGAGGCGGCTGCACGACTTTCTGGTCCTTGTAATTCGTAGACAAGAAAATCCGCTTGAAGGCCGGGATCACCTGGGTCCATTTTGCGTTGCTTTGCAAAATTAACCAGGGCACTTTGTCGGCCACCTGTCCACTGAGCAAGGCCATAACCACCTCGCCCCATGGGACCGCCTACTTTCCCGCCTTCATTTACGCGGGGATTAAAACCAGATTCTTGCGCAAAGTTTCCAAGTACACCAGCAATCTGGGCATTAGAAAAACCTTGTTGTTTTAATCGTCTTGCGACAACTGCTGCGGCGGGATTTAAAGACATTCTTGGCTTCCCCTTAATCTCCTACCCAGTTTGAACTTGCTCTGAGACCAGGAATAAATACTGTTTGCAACGCTAATGTAGTTGCAAGAGTGGTCAAAGAACGTTTAACAAACCTGGGACAAAGAATCATTGGATTAAAGCAACAACACTGGCCCCCGTGAATCTGTGATTCGTGTCCAGCAGGCTGGGCTTACATGCCGTAGCAATGCCAAATGTTTTATTTTACTTGTTCTTAGCCTGGCCAAGTAATTGACGCTGATAAGCCTCAATCATTTCTGGCGTCAGCTTTTCATCGGCAAAGTTAAATAACGGAGCACCTTCTCCGCCCACAAACGTTGGGCTGGCAGGATTTAATGCCTGGTCAGCCTGAGGAGTTAGCGGGGTAGGGCCAAGAGTTGGTTCACCCATTGGCGATTGACCGCCCCCTGTTTGATAACCGAACGTACGTTGCATTAACGGATTAAAAGAAGGAGCTGGCATTTGACCAGTCTGCTTTTGAATCACATCAAACCCTGCTTGACCAGGTTGAACTTTTGCTGCGAGCTTGGGATTAGCCTTGGCCCACATGGCCATACCAATGTCTTCAGCCGACTGAACTTGCTCTGGAGTGGCGCCAGGGGTTGCTGCAAGCCGACGTGCTGCCTCGTAGCGTTGTAGCTCAGGATCTTGAGCAGTCAGCTGTGCAACACGAGATTTCTCTTGTTGATAAGCACGTTCTGCAGCACCGCCGCCACCAAACGAAGTCTCGGCAGGAATATAACCTGCCATGTTACCGCCGCCAATACCACCGCCAGCGCTTGAGCCTGCGGCTGCGCGAGCGGCTGCAGATAAACGTAATTCTTCCCCACGATAATCGGCAGGAAGATTACTAACCCGTGGTGAAGTGTACGGAATTTGGCCTTGCATTAATTGACCAGCTGCATATTGCAACTCATTTAATGGGCCACGTGCTTGATTCAAAACTTCTGCAGCATTGCGCTGTTTTTGTTCTTGGTATCCAGGAATTGAATAAACAAGACTCGCTAATCCTGCGCCTAGACTGCCTCCCCGTGGTGCCAGGGCACCTCCCCGCACGGATAAAGAACCACCACGAGTTGCTGCACCAGAAGCTGGGGGTAGTGCCCTTACATTTGTTACATCACGCACTTGTACAGGTCGTACACCTTGATTGCGACCAAACAGAGAATTAAACCAAGACATTACCGCCAAACCTCATGTAAATAAATGCGGGTACCAACGCTTACGTCAGCAGGACCAGGTAGGGCCTGGATAAATTCAGCACCAGATCGTTCAAAACGATACCGAGCTTGGAACGGATCTTTGTAGTTAGGAACGTAAAGAATATTGGCAAGTCGATTTGTCTCATAGAGATAAATCTCATCCCAAACTTTTAACGCTTCTTTGGCATTGCTAGAGCGAATCGTACGGTCAACGTCACCAACAATGTTCTCGATCCGTGTCGAAGGAGAAGATGCAACCTCTGTCTTCTTCTCGGCAGTGTCGCAGCGCCCAACCTGGATAATAATTTTGTCGTAGAAGTATGAATCAGGGACAGTGTTTAACGCTTCCTCCAAACGAGCATAGTCGCCCGCCGGAACAGAAACGGTGAAGTATCCCAAATGATACCTAACCCTACTTTTGTCGAAGTCAGATAACTGCACTTATACGACCCAGGATATTTTTATTATAAAAGCAGGAAATCAAGCTGATTCATATCCCGTCGTTAATCCATAGCTGCCAAATGGATTTATTGCCGTCTGTAAAACATTACCAAGAATTTGTTGTTTAAACGAACTTAGTAAGTTTTGCGGTTGATTCCTTTCCTCTTTCTTACGTGGCTCATAATTTGTACCAAGCATAAAAGCTTCGATCAAATCACCGGTACGGCGCTGAGCTTCGTCATATCCAATTTGTGGTGGTGTTGTAGTAGCGACACTGGTATTGCTTAGATCTGTTGCTTCACCCAAGGTTTTCATATGGCCGTAGCCCAGTTCATATTTCTGATCCGGCGTATTCCAGGTTGCAAGATTACCGTAACCCCCTGCATTTGGCCTGGGAGTAAATTTGACATCACCTTCAATATAAATCTCAGTTCCTTCTTTACCAGCGTAGTCTCGTCCACGGTGATACCTGCTTGCACCGGCAATGCCTGTGTTGCGTGGGCCCCAGCCGGATGTCATTGTGAGTCCGGCGGCTGGATTTAAAATAATCTGACCGCTTTTATCTTGAATATATTTGGGTACGCGATTTGGACCAACGCGCACATTTAAAAACTTGCTCCTGTGGATACCAGGATCTTCGTATTCGCCTGTAGTTAAATTTTTTACATAAGCATGCAAATGTGGACCACTAGAAACACCAGTGGAACCAAGCTGCCCAAGTCTTGTAATCTTTGCCATGATTACATTTTAAAACAAGAAAACCCCCGGTTCCCCGGGGGAATCATGAGATGAGATTAAACCCTAATCAGATCAGCGGACATCACCGCGTCCCAGTCAACTCTTTTGATTTGTTTTAACTGCTCAAGACTGTTAAATCTTTCACCCGACAAAGACATCTGAAGATCTTTGATTTCCCGAGCAGTTTTCAGACCAATGCCTTTGATATGATCAGCGATCATTTGAGCAGTGGCCGCATTGATATTCAATCGGGTATCAGGGGGAAAGGTGCGAGGCTCTTCTTGAGATGCACGATCTTTTACCTGGAGAGTTTTAACCTTTTTGGTTGCATTCTCGTCAGGTTCGATCTCGGTCTTGTAAACGGTATAAAGGCGACCATCCTGATCTTCGACCATGAACCAGTCGCCGTTATCCCATTCGCTTACAACTTTGACACGAGCACCATTTTTTTTGTGTTTATAGAGCATAAGGACCAGGATTAAATCTCTGGTCCTAGTTTACCCCAATCAGCTAACAGTGCGGCCAGTCAGATAGCCATCAATGTCTTCGTAGCCAGGTGCAACGTCAGGTTGTACGTAGCACACTTCCACAACCAGATAACCGGTGCGGCCAGCGCTAGAGTCACCGCTAGAGATGTAGAAACCACCGGAAGTAGCGGTAGCATCTGCACCACGCTTAGCGAACACCCTGAAGGTAGTAGCGCCAGACACCGGGTAGTTGATGTTGCTGGCCGTTACACCAGCGGCGCCAGAGGCGGTGAGGAAGGGATTGGTGCTGTAAGCGGCGGCACCACCAGCGAAATAGATTTCGCCTGCTTGGGTACCAGACACGGTGGAAGCGAGGTTAGCCTGCGCCACGCCTTCAGCATCACCAGAAGCAGCCGTGGGGCTACCACCATTGCTGCGACCGAACGAAATCACGTTACCGGTAGCGGCATACACACCAGAGGCAACACGGCCATCACCCCAGCCAGAAGCAACGGAGATGGTGGCGCGATACACGTAAGCAGGCAGGGTAGTGCTGCCAGAGATCACCATGCCGGTAATGTCAGGACGGGTGTCATCCTGACGATAAGGCGAGGGGACGATCACGCTTGCGCTCGAAACGGGACCAGCGCCAGAAGTAGCGGTCACGGCAACGTAACCACGCTGCTGGAAGTAACGATAGCCAGGGACAGCCAGCACCGAAGTAGGGCCGCCCTTGGAACCGTCATCAGCACCAGCATAGTCGGCATCAATGTTCTTGTACCAACCGTTCAGAGGCTCTGCCCAGTTACCCGGGAAGATTTTTTTAGCAGACAAATAAGTCATTTATTTCTCCTTATTGTTTGTGTTGAGAATTATCAAACAGTGCCGTCGTCGGACACGTAGCTGAAAGCAGTGGTAACAAAATCCTTATTCAGAATTTCAAAACCAGCATACAGTTGCCAGATCAGAATGATGAAGCGGCTGAAGTCATCGTTGTTGTTGATCAGCACCTGAGCGTTCGGGCCACCGATACCAACACCAACAGCTTGAGGACCGAAGAAGTAACCTTGGGCCACTTCTTGCGAAGTGTAGGTGGAACCACCATTGAACGAAGTGTTGATGCTCTTGGTCGGGAAGTTAGTCGACTCGAAGAACTTCACACCTTCAAACTGCACACCAGTCGGCATGACGGGTTCACCAGCCAGGAAATAACCCTGACCAGCTTGGGGACCCATGTAGAAGCTGGCGTTGTTGGGCATCCCAGGATTACCCATGTACATGCCCTGACCGGGGTTGCCAGCATAACGGGCAATCTCACGGAAGTCAGGATCACGACGCAGGTGCATCATGAAGGTGGGATCGCAAATGCAGCGATACAGACCATCGGCGTAAGTAGGAACGTTACGCTTACGGAGGTCTTTCACCACGGTCAGCAGGTCAGTACGCACCTGGAACTGCTGCACTTCATCACCGTACTCGGTGCTAGTGTAAGAGATACGACCCGAGGAATCTTTGACCTTGCTACCAGGGAAGTAGTAACCACCTTGAGTAGTAGAGGCAGCACCATTGGCTTCAGCTTTGGCGAGTTCATCGATGAACACGCGATCACGCCAACGGCGATAGTCGTCGAGCAGGGTCAGGCTGCCGATCGACTGGTGGAACATGTTGAGATTACCAGTGTCCAGCAGCATGCGCTGGGCGGTAATCAGAGTCTCACGAGCAATCTTAAAGGTGCTGGGCTGAGTCGGATCACCCGGATCAGCAGGACCAGTGTACTCTTTCAGTACAACAAGGACCTTTTCCTTGGTGATGTTGCGGCTGTTAGCGGTACCGATAGTTTGATCGGCAATACGCTCCCGGCTATCTTTCGTGCCAGGAGTACCCCAGAACTTATAGCGATCGAGCTGAACGGTTTGACCAGGCTGGCGGGTGAAGTCGTGAACGACCACCGGCTCTACTGCCATTTCAGCAATGTATGCAGGATGCGGACGGTAAAGTTCCGCACCAAGGATTTTTGGGAAATCTGTATCAAGAAACACTTTTTAATATCCTCCAGAGTCGCAGGACTTGTGGGTGAAAGATTTAGACAAGTTTTGTCTTATCTAAAACAAATTTTAGCAGGATCTAATTTTTTAATTAAATAAGCAAATTAGACCAGCTGCATGTTACTGGAACCGTAGGATTCAGGATTAATTCCTTGTTGCATTCCATGGATTCCAATGGCGTTGTAGATGTCTGCACCACCGCCACCGGCAAGGCCACCAATACCAGCAGCAACAGGTACCGCTAAACCACCACCAACCGCAAGGGTTGTTGGCAGCGTACGAGCACTATTCACAGCTTGTTGAGCAGCAATCTTTGCTGCACCAGCAGCAGTGTCACCGGAACGCCGAGCTTTACTGGCAGCACGGATCGCATCAATGGCATTTTTCTTGCCAAGGACCTGAGCACGTGGCGCAAGACCTGCAACAAAACCTGGCACTGCAGCAAGGGAAGCCGCATTAAGTGCTTCCATGCCCAAACGAAGAGTACCTTCGCCTCGTTCGTCATCCATTACATTGCCAATAAGGGAGCCACCAGCGCCGAGAACAGCGCCGGTAGCAGCTCCAATCAGTGGTCCGTATTTACCGGCTAACACTGAATCACTCCATCACGAACAGTTTGTTGGCAACGGTTTGAGGCTGAGCCTGATTCAGAACACGCCAGGCATTCTGGGGATCACGCGCCATCATTTCGTTGAAGGTGCCCCAGAAGTTTTCAGGCTGCTGAGGAGCGGCGGCGGCGGGAGGAGCAGGAAACTCACCAACCTGACCGTAAGCAGAGGTGGTGGGATAACCACGGGTTTCCAGTTCAGCTTCGCTTTCATACACCGGGCAAGGACCTTCAGGACCGAAGAACTTAAGGGTGTAATCGCTCAGTACATCAGGATTGGTCAGAATCTCGTTATAAGCAAGATTCTCCTGGTGCTCATTAACTGCAAAGTTGGCATAACCAACGATCAGATTTTGGGCACGTTCGCCCCAGGCCACAGCACTATCCAGCATTTGCTCAAGCTGGACGGCGTAGTTATTTAGGACGGCGGGAGCTTCGATTCCGAACGCGTCGATTACTTGGCGGCTTTCCTGCCCCATCCCCAGGTAATCCGCGATCGCCTCCAGTGAGGGACCCGAAGAGGTTTGGGAAGAGCTGGGAGAGTAATCCTGGCTGGGCGACCAAGTCGGCTGAGCCGATGGTTGCATAGCTGGGCTGTTGACTTGGCCGTAATTCGCCGGGGTAAATTGAGTCGGCGGAATCGATGGTTGAGCCTGGAACGGGGATTGAACTGGTGCGCTCAGCAGGTTCACCACCTTGTTGAACGCCGATTCCCAGGGATTCCCCGCCGGTTCCGAAGTCGGTTGGGATTGGGGGGCGTACTGAGTAGGGGCGGATTGGTAACTGGGGTTCGCCTGTGGAACTGCTTGGGGGTAGCTGGTACCCACCTGATAAGCCACTGGAGCTGCCTGGTAGCTGGGGGCTTGTGCCTGAGCTGCCGGAGCTGCCACCACGTAGCTGCTCGGGGCTACTGCTACTGGTGCTGGGCTCGTCTGTGGGATCGATTGGACGGTAGCGTCCTGCATAACTCATCTCCTTTTGTAATGCTTCTAAGGTGCGATACAGATATGGGGTTAAATCCAATCGCGGATCCGCAGCCATCGGTAAATCCGGTGATTGCGGGTGGGGAGTCTGCATCATTCCCCCCACAAGGCGAGCAAATTGAGAATATGCATTCTGCAATTCATTCACCATCCTGAACGGGAACCCAGATAACATCTCGGCCCTTTCCTCGTCCGTTTTAGACGGAAAGAGGTATTTCAGTGCTTCAATGCTATCAACACCTAATTCCTGAAGGTTCCTAACAACAATAGAGTTGTTAAGAATATCCTGCGTTGAATCTTCATACACAGGACCAGTCCAGCGCCATAACATTGTTACGTCGCCATCAGGAATAAGGCCAATGACACCTGGTGGAATCATTTTTGTTTCCACGCAAGCCATCATGATCTCTTTGATTTGATCGTTAAATATTTTCATTGCTTCCTTGTAGCCGTTAATATCTGCTTCGCTTGCATCTTCAGGCAGATCAATAGGTTTTTCAATACCAGCGGCAGCCGCCAATGATTGACGGAACATTTGCTCTTCCTGGTAAATAATTAATTCAAGGCAACGACAAATACCGTATGTATAAATTGCGTTTGCTTTTTTCTTGGAAGTTGCAGAAACGCGACCAAACAAAGATTTATACTCTGTTGCAGTCACGCCTGCAGAAATAGAAAGCTCGTCAACGCCTCCAAGGGCTGTACGAATCTCTTCCCGATATTGACGAGCAAATTGATTTTGATCACCAGTAATAGCATCTGGGACAATGTAACCAACACGATCATTTGGTTCTAGGTTTGCAATAATACGTGGAACACGGATCTGTCCATCAACGCCACGGCTAACTGGATCAGCCTTAAACATTGATGCGCTTAATTGAGATGGGCTTGTAAAACCAGAGTTTGCCGCAATAGAAGGACGTTGAACAACAGAATCTCCACCGGCCTCAATCAGATCTGTCTTGGGACGAGAAGAAAGAAGGGTTGGGTTACCAAAGAACTGAACGTTCTTACGCATGGTGCGAACCATTTCGTCATGCGTGACAATATGGTTAGCCATTGCATCAAATTCACCAACACCCTCATTGGCAAAGCCTTTGGGGTTGTTAAAGATTTCAACGCAAGGAATAAAACCGAGTGTATTCTTAAACGTTTTCGTTTTGCCTGTTACAGCGTATTCAGGAAGATCAAAAGACAGCTCGCCTTCCGAATGAGTTTCTTTAATTTCTTTTCTTTTAATTGACAGACGGATGTAACGACGCGATCCGTTGTTATCTCCGATAGATTTTCCGGTTAAATTTGATTGATTGATATCAGCACCAAATCCGCCTGGGCGGCGAATCTTGTAGCTGTAGATCACCACGACTTCATCAAGCTCGCCGTCTACGTTGTAGAACGTTCGGTATTCATGCTCTCGGAAGTAGTAAATCCGATAGTTGATTTTAGTTGGACGAATGTAAAAAAGACCTTTTCCATCACAAAGGAAATAATCCCAGATTGAATCAAGGCGAACATCAATTTGATTGTATTTAATTACGCGATCAATAAAATCTTTGCGTTGGTTACCAAAGTTATCCTGGCTGGGAAAGAATTCAACACCCTGGCGGATGCCGAACATTTTCATCTGCGCTAAATGCGAGGCAACAACGCCAGTATCGACAACCGTAGAACTGTCTTTGTCGATGTAGGCATTAATAATTTCTTGAAGCCTGGCTTTAGCGTCAGCAGCCATTAAGTATTTTCCTCACTTTGTAAACTGATCTTAGCAGCTTTCTTCTCTTTCTTTTCTTGTAGCCAACGCTTAAAGAAAGCCAGTTCTCCCTCGGTATGTAGCTCTGGATGTTCCAGGGCTTGTTTAACTAGCTTTTTCTTTTTCATCAGGAAACAAATTTATTTTGGAAGCCGGTGGGCATTTGTCCGTACTGAGGACCTGCGTAAAATTGATTGTTTACTAGCCCTGCCATGTTACCTACATCACCTGGCAGACCCCCATAAGCAAGTGGAAGTTGGGGACCTGCGCCAGGCATGATCCCACGACGTAGCAGCTCATCATTTAGCTGTTGATTTTGCTGCGTACCACCTTCATAAAGGCGCTTCAGTTGCTCACCTGATCTGCCGCCTAATGCACCAGGGCGTTTATTAATTTCAAAGCTTGGGCCACCGGCAATCATGCCTGCTTCGTTGCCCATGAATCCGCCGTAATAACCAGCCATGTCAATCCTCTAAGATTTCATATCCCGACATTTCATTTAGTCTACTCAATACAACTCCATCTCCTTTGATATTCCACTCAAGAATATCGTCCTCTTCCCAGCCCAATTCCTCAATCAGGTCGTCGGGAAACGTGATGAACAAATCACCGTTGTCATCTTCCTGGACCTCAAGAATGTAGCTCATTTTGCCAAAAGCTTTTCCATAAGCTTATCAAGCTTAATATTGATTTGCTTAAAGTTGTCGTGCATTGTTTGAATTTCTCTTAAAAAATCAACTTTTAACACGTACTCCAAAGGCATTCTATTGACATTCTCTTCAAGTGATTTGATTTTTTCATCTTGCCGATGCATTTCTTCTTGCACGTCTCTAACGCGTTCATATGCACGGCTTAAAAATTTATTCATAACCCAGCTCGCACCTGTTACAGCAGAGCCAACCGCCGTTATGACTAAGGCGAGATACTCGGGACCCACTTGACCAAAGCTTTTTTACCATTCTAATTTTAGTAATCAAACTGTAATTGACTTTTTTTAGACAGTCCGGTAACAAGCCAAACCAATGCATCTACCGTATCGTCGTGACTACTAACACCAAAGTTTGTGAGTTCTTCAAACATATTTGTAAAATTACGGTAGCGGTTAAAGATGATTTTGCGATCTTCAAACATGCCCATGATTCCACGGAAACGGGCCAGTTTGTCGGCGCGGAATCCTTTAACAGGATGCCAAATTAAGTTATAAAGACCTTCACCGTTTAAACACACACGTTTGAAGTCAGCCTCCAGGGACGCCTGGTACTGTACCGCCTCACTCCATACGTCACAGGTTGAATATGTTGGGAAGTAATTACCATTCTCATCTTTTCCAAGTACGCACCAGTCATTGAGAAGCTCTTTAAGGGCATCTAGTTTTTCAAGGTTGCCCATTACACGCATACGGCGATAATCAATAATGTGGATAGTATCGCCAATACGACCGCCCAAAACAAATACGGTGTAGTCATTTTTCTCTTTCGTTCCAGCAGATAGATCAACCCCTACGCCTAGCGCATCAAACTCTGTTGCAATTTCAGCTTTAACAAGTAGTTCTGGAGCAAGGGAAAGTTCGTTTTGACGAACAATTTGATTCATGTACTGAAAAGAAAAAGCAATAGGAGCTTGTCTTTTCTTTTCTTTTAGGTAGTCCAATGACCACATTTCTGGCCAATAGGATTCTTCCTCGCCCGTAATTTCATTATTAAGAATGGCCGAAAGAACAATTTGAGACCAATTATTTTGTGTATTAAAAGTTGTCGCATGTACATCATCATGGCGGAAGCGTGTACCAAGACAAATGGCACGCCCGCCTTCAAACATGGTGGGTGCGATCACTGCATTCCAGTTGTCCTGCATGATCTTGCGGATATCTGGATTTGCAATGTCAGATGCTGATTTGATCGGGTCATCGATAATACAGTTCAAAACATTGAGACCATTGGCAATAAAATTATGGTCTTTATGATTTACTTCAAGGTCATAGACATACTCCTCTCGATCGCTAAAGTACTCAACTCGGGAAATGGGCTCGGCCTCCCAGCTTTGTCTGTTATCTGGTGATGGGCCACATGGCACTGACGACACAACGTAATCAAATTGCTGAGGATATTGTTTGTTCTCTGGTGATCTATATGGTGAACACAAAGATTTGTCCTCGTGGTATCGTTTTTTAAGGACAACTTTTTTTCCGTCGTACCACATCCCGCGCACATAAAATTGTCCCTCTGCAAAATTAACGGGCGCAACTTTTTGAAGTCGTTGGTCAAGCACCCATGTCGATAATTGCTGTTTCCGGTTTTTTGCATCCGCCTGGAGTGAAGAGCATTCGCACACTCCTTGGAGCAACATGTTGTGCGTTTGCTTAAAGGACGAAATTGCCCCTGGCAATATTGACAAGTTTTCAGTGGAAGAGTTCTTCTTGTTGCACCGGCGCATTGATGGCTGCAATGTATAACAAGAGGATTCTGCGATAAACGTTGAGAAAGCCTGCTGGACGTTACGCTGAACATTTTCAGGCAAGTAGGACATTCCAGCTCGACTTGAAATCCTTGAGTCGTTTTGTAACAAGCTTCGCAAATGCGTTGTGTTTTTCTTTTTATTTTGCCGCAAGCTAAGCATGTTTTGATTTTGTTTCCCGCTGGAAAACTTGACAAGGACATCCCCTGTACCAAGATCTCCTGCCCTTTTTTGCCTTCCGTCCGCCGTAACGAAAGGGTGCTCGGGAGTTGCGTAAATTTGATTGTTAGAGGCTGTTGTAAGCTCAACAATTCCTTTGGCACGACGTTTTGTAACTGCTGCCACGTCGCTCCAATCAATTTGATTTGTGGTTGAGTTTCTAACTGCAACTTTGTATTGATTTGGGTTTTCATAAAGCAAAGAAATTGGCACGTTGCCAACGTGTGTCTTCACTAGTGTATCGCCGGTTAAGCAGAGATGCGAACGTTTTGAGGTCACAGAGCCTTTAAGACCCGCTGCACAAAGCGTAAACTGTTCGTCACCTGTAGTATCAATACCTGCAAATTTATGATCAATTGACCAGTACTCATTACTAGTTACGTTTTTCAGAAGTTTGACCGACGGAAAAACTTCTTGATATCTTTTACTCTCAATGATCCGCTTAATAGTTGCTGATTTAGATCGCGCAATGTCAACGGTATATGACAAATAAAGAATTTGGAGTGGTTTCTTGGCTGTTGTGTGAACACCAATAGCCCATGCTGTAAACAAACCAAGGACTGTACTTTTTGCCGAGCCCCTGGGACCCAATAGATCAATATTGGGCCCTGCAATTTTAATAAGACAGGAACTATCTTCGTTTGTTACCAGCTTTCGGTTCCACTCTTTGTGGTGATTTGCAGGTGGTTTGTCAGCAACGTACTCACAAAAGTAGTTGAAATCTTCTCTGGCTTTTTGTAAAAACTCTTCGTTATTGCTTTTGCGTACTTTGTGATTCTTGGCTGCCGCCTGAGCATTACGCCGATAAGCAAGATGAAGATGAGAAGGCGCCATATGTATTCAGCTTTGCCTGAATACTAGCCTACTTCTTGTTTTTACGTTTTTGTTCTTGATACTGCTTGGCTTTTTCAAGAGCAGCTTTACGCTTTTCTTTATCGTCCATCTCAGTGCCATCTTCTTTCTTGGCTTCTTTTTTCTTGAAGTGCTCAAGAAGTTGTGGCGGCATTTTACCTTTAGACATTTAATTAAAAAGAACGATGGGACGTGCCTGTACCAAATTTAATTCCTGGACGATCCGTATCCGGGCGAACCTCACGAGACGGCTGTGATGGTCCACGGAGGGTGTTTTCTGTTGGGCTGGGACGAATACCAGCACCTGGCGTAACCGGGCGTTTAGAGCCCGCTAGGGGGATCTGAGAGCGTGAAGCACCCATTACTTGTAGGGTTTTAATTATTTTAAGTTACCTATTCGTCAAGTTGCATCTTGGCCCACACGCTCATCGATGCTTCATGCAACGGGCCTTCAATTGGATCATCTTTAAATATGGCCATGAGTTCACGCATGGCTCGGTCAGCACCAGCCATTAATAATCCTTTGCGATCTTTTAAAGAAGTAAATGATTCTACTTGTGCAATTGTGCTGCGCAATTCTTTTTGCATAGCAGCAATACGCGCAACACCTACATCGCGTTTTACCACGTAATTTTCAATATCTTCCCTAAGCTTTCTGATGTCTTCTTGCATCTCTCCAATTTCTGTTAGGAGAGTTTTGCGGTGATCGGGCTTAGGATAATTTTGTTTTAACCAGGCGTTACAGTAAGAGATCTCACCGCGATAACCAAGGAATCGCGCATAAAGATAGCACTCGACAACGGAGTAATTATCTTTAACAAAACAAAGGAATGATTCCTGGGTAGAAGAATCGAGATTATCTACCCAAGATTCAAAAATTTTAGAATCTATATCCTCGCTGGGACTGCTGGTAATCCCGCTCTTCATCTCGCTGTTTGAACTCCTGGGCCTGAGATGCTCCTGCCCGAGTTTCTTCTGCTCCTTTTGAGATGGTTGCACGTTCTTGCTCTCCTTTGTATTTGGCTGCTTTTTCGCCAAATTCAGCGCCAAGCTCTAAAGTAGCACGTGCTTCATCTGTATTGCCGCCGTAATAACGATCTGCAGCTTCTTTCTTCAGACGCGATTTAGTTGCATCATCAAGGCTGGTGTCTGCATCAATATCAGAAATGCGGCTTTGATATTCGCCACGGTTTTTTTGATAGTTGTATGCAGCACCAGCGGCGTCGCGATATGCCTGCAGGCGTTGTTCGTCGGTCATTTCAAAAGAATTAGAAGTTGCTCATCATGCCAGCGAGACCACCTGCCATAATGTCACGACGGCCTTCCACGGACTTTTGGCGCTGCTGCTTCATTTTAGAACTTTCAAGACGACCCAAAAGTCCTTCAAATTCACCCATGTCAAAGCTAGAAGGGGTGTAAGCAGATTCAAACAAACGCTTACGCTGTTCCGCTTTGGTTGCTTCATCAACACCACCAGCCCTGTTGATTTCACCAAGGAGGCGATTATATTCCACCGAAGACATCGGCATCGGTTTAACTCCTATTATTTAATAGACTAAATAAATTATAGCAATCTGGATCTGATTTATTACCAGAAACCAGATGCAAGTGATCCGTAGATGTTTGTCTTGGAAGAAATTTCCGCAACTTCACGGGTACCTTTGTTTTTAATTTTTTGAATGTCAGAATCAATTTGACCCTGTAGCTTTGTTAAACCTGCGTTGTATGCAAACTCATCTCGTTGCCGAGATTTCTGTTGCATCTGCTCAATTTCAGCAACGCTACCAGTGAATGAATCTGGGAGCGCACCAAATTTCAAGCCAACTGTTTTCTGAAGGTCTTCATCAAGAGTTGGAGAGAATGCTCCGCCAGTAGAAATGGTATAGCGTCCAGTGCTCTTATACCAATCTGGAGCACCATCTGTGCCCTTTACTAATTGCTTTTCGCCAGGTCCAAAGTAACTGCGATAGTAATTTTCTAGATAACTACCGCCAACTTTCTCCTTGTATTCATCACTGGATTTAAGTGATGTTGCAATTGCATCAAGATCAAGCTTACCGCCGGATTTTTGAATTTCACCAAGACGAGTATTGAGTTCTTGTTGCGATGCTTTACGCCCCAAGAGATCCTGGAACGCACGTTGTACGAGTGTTTCTCGTTGAGTTGGTAACTGCTCTAATTGATATTGTTCAATTCC
>JACCDU010012779.1_pt1 | contig 26627 bp, 19 predicted proteins | sample 7446081 | NCBI WGS metagenome assembly JACCDU01 (sample SAMN15323447, study PRJNA562643) | freshwater metagenome | isolation source: river surface water | place: USA:Blue River Watershed | collected 2017-08-17
ACCTTGCCGGTCGCACCGTTGCGCTCGAAGCGATATTGGCCGGCCATGAAGTCCGCATTGGACATCGAATGGGTGGTGGCCACCAGCGCGCCGACATCGACGCTCGCGCTCGCACCGAACCAGACGCCGGCCGGGTTCAGCAGGAACACCTGGCCATTCGATTGCAGGTTGCCGAAGATCTGGCTCGGGTTGAAGTCGAGCACGCGGTTCAGGATCACCGAGTGCGCATCCGGTTGCTGGAACACGACGCTTGCATCGCGGCCGATGTTGAAGGTGTTCCAGTTCACGATCGCACGATCGCTGCCCTGGTTCACCGTCATCACCGGTGCGGCCGCAGTTCCGCCGGTGACGACTTGCGCACTACCCGCGACGACGTTCGCGCCGGTGGGCAGTGCATCGACGGCCGGCGCAGGCATCACACCTTGCGCGCTGGCCGGTTGCAGCGAGAGCGCGACCCAGGCAGCGACTGCCGCGATAGCCAGTGCATGGCTGCGGATCAGGTGCTTGGGTTGAAGGCGCTCGAACATCGCTGCGGTCTCGGGTTCGTGAACGGATCAGAACGGCAGGCTGGCAGCCAGCCACAGGCGGTCGATTTTTTTCGTGCCGTCCTGATCGTTGGTCGTACCCGGATACGGGTTGGGGTTGTTGCCGATGCGCTGCGCCCAGGTCGCAGTGATCGTGAAGTTGCGCGGGCCTTGCCACACGAGGCTCGCACCGTAACCGCGATAGTTGAGGATGTTGGGCGTGTTACCCATCGCGGTGAACCAGTCGACGTTTTGCTTCACGCGTCCATCGTCATGGAACAGCCGAAGCTCCCAGCTCTTGGGCAGCTTCATTCGCATTTCGACGATGGCCAGCTGCCCGTTGCTGCCACCGCCTTCACTGACCGGGTACGCACGCACGCCGCTCGGTCCGCCGAGATAAAACTTTTCCGACGAGTCGAGGTTCTTCCATGCGAACTGTCCGGAGAAACTCAGCACCAGACTGATGCCATCGGCCACCGCCTGGTTACGGCTGAGGCTCGCGTTGAGCTTGTTGAAGCCGCCATCGGTTTTTGCGGTGGCGGCATCACCCAGCAGGCTGGAGCTGTCCTTGATGCGCAACTCGCCCGACGTTACCGACAACGATGCCTGGTTGCTGGCACCACCGAAGAGGCGATCGATCCAGTTGCCGGTGGCGGCGACGGTCGCTACCGTGCTCTGGTAGCTGCGCGACAGATTGCCGCCGGAGTAGTTGTCGAACCACTTGCCGGTCACACCGCCCGACAGGAACAGGTTCGCCTGTTGCGAACGGATCAGCGGATACGACAGGTCGACACCGGCGGTGCTCGACGTGCCCCAGATGTTGGACGCAACGCTCTGACCGGCAATCACGCGGTATTCCATGAAGCTGGTGTTCATGCCCATGCGCGCACCACTCAGACCGATCGGGAACGACACCCCGCCACGACCGTAGCGCGTGCCGGTGGTACCGAGCAGACCCAGCGTGTACTGCTCGCCATTGCCGGTCGGCGAGTTGAATGCGACATCGAGCATGTAGCGCTCGGGGCCGGTGGTCAGCGCGCCATAGCTGTCGATGTTCAGCGCGCCGGTGACCAGTGGCTTGTGCTGCGATTGCAGTACCACCTTGGTCTCGCCATCGGCATCGCCGGCCGCGAGGCCGCCCTGCACTGACGCGCCGGGCAAGTCGTTGAGCAACAGCAGCGTGCGATCGAGCACGTTCACGTTGACGGCGGGCTCGATGTTCATCGCCTTTTCAACGCGCGCGAGGATCAGCTCGGAGTTGATGCGGCCGGTGGAACTGCCATCGATGCTGGCACCGGAGTACTTCGCTTCCACGACTTTCAGGGTGACGATGCCGTCGACGATTTCCTGGCGCGGAATGCTGACCGTGGCAACGTAACCTTTTTCGCGATACGCGAGTGCGGCCATCGCTGCTGCGTTTTGCAGTTCCGCGAAATCGATCGCGCGGTTCAGGTAGAGCTCGACCGAACGCGCAAGCACGCGGTCGGACAGCAGCGTATTGCCGATGAAACGGAAGCGCGAAACGACGACGGTATCGCCGGTCAATGCGGGTGTTTTCGGCGCCTCGCCAGCGGGTTTCGGCGACAGTTCGGGCAGTGCCGGTTGCGGCAAATTGCGCTCGACGCTGTTGCGCAACGCGGCGCCGTCTTCGCTGCTGGGTGGGGGATTGTAGGTCTGCGCTTGGGTGGTCGAAGCGGCGAAAAAAAGCAGCGCAAGGCCAGCCGCGAAGCGCGGAAAAACTGCGGAAAAACTTCGGTACAACTCGGGTTTTTGAGGCATCGGTGTTTCGGCTTTTTTCGGCCAAAAATCGGCCGGACTGCAGGGGCTCCGGAGTGGAGGGCTGAGGACTTTTTTCGGGCTTTTTGGGCGGTCCGAACTGCGGCCAAATCGGGTGAGATTGGGTGCATCGGGGGGCGGCCTTTTTTTGCCGCCGAATCGCCTGAAAAGCATTGAAAATCCTAGCTTTCAGTCGGAATTTTATGGCCGAATTTTAGGTAAAAACGCTGTCTTTTTCCCTACTTTTTCCTACAGAAACGCGCCGAAAATCACCGTTTTTCCGCACCCAAAAACATCCAAAATCGGGCCGAAAAATACCCGTTACAACCCATTTTTGGGGTCAAAAATTAATCAAAGGATAATCATTTGCCTTTCAGGCAAATACATGCCTGAAAGGCATCGAAAATTTCCAAGTTTATATGTAGATGTCATTTTGAGTATTGGGTCAAATTGGGTAATGCACCATGAAAATCGGGTGACTTTGGATGAGTAAATGGCACACCTTTCGGAGCGTAGGTTTTCTGCAGGTTTTGTAAATTTCGATAGGGTGTTTTTGGGTGTGACTTCGCTCCCCATTTCGACCCGATTCAGAGCCCCTTTACCCCCCTCAAAAAAACGGGTGAATTCGGGTCTTTTATTGAATGGGTCTGAACACCCATTTTCCCGCCTGGCAGCGGAAAATTTTCAAATTGAGAATGCAGGTTTCGCGTAGGCGAATCGAGTGTGATTGGATGTCGTTGTGCCGTAAATTTCGGGTGATATCGGCCATAAAAAATGGGCTGATCAATCACCCAATTGATGACCGAATCGAACGGTCGTTCGATGACCGTGGCTCAGGAATGGGTGTCCTGCACATACCCAATTTTTTGCCGTCGATGTTGTGTTGTTGCCTGATTGGCAGCTTGCCATTAGAGAAATACAGCATTTTAAAATTGACAAGGTGGCTTTTCATTTTGACAGTGCGGACCGACCCTTTGAAATATCACGTGAGAAAGTTATCAAGCTATGAATTGCTATTTGGAGAATGGGCGTGCACGGCACCTGTTCCAGTGGACAGTTTCACCAGCCGGATATTCATTTTGACAATCAGCGATGGTTGTTGCCAATATGTGCATTCCCCTGTCGATAATCCATGACCGGTACCGGGATGAATGCACTGGGTTTTACATAAAATCTCTTAACAACATTTTTTCAGGAATTCATTTTCAATCCTTTAATAATGGTCGGACCTTGTCGTTGATGAGTCGCTGATTATTCGCTGGCTTAAAGCTTGCTTATGCACAAGCGTAGGCATATGTAGGCTTAATGCAGGAAAACTGATTTAGTCTGGCCCCGTTGATTGAGCTGCCGCCCACCCGTGTTGGATGGGATTGGTTCAAACGATCGGATGCCATTGGATAGCGACAAGAAAAATGATCATTCCGACCCAAATTCCTATCTCTCCGCTGACCCTGTCCCTGATCTCAGGTATCCATGAGCTCAAGGGCGCATTGCGCACGGCCAGCCATATGGCGCCTGAGCGCATGCTGGCGCTGCGTCAGGTCGCGACGCTGGAAAGCGTGGCCTCCGGTGTTCGCCTGGGCAATGTGGTGCTGTCCGATACCGAAGTCCGCCGCATGCTGGCCCGCCTGCATCCGGCCAGCCATTCCACGGTGCTGGCTGAACTGGACGCACCGGCATCGGAGGACGATGGCGAGGTTGCACGCGAAGCCGACGGCAGCCAGACCGGCAATGAGATGGTCGCGAACGGCCATGGCCTGCCGCCCGCAAGCGGCAAGGGTTTGCCACAGCGGTCGCTGTCGGCGGCACTGGCGGCCGATGATCTGGTGGCGGAACCGCTGGCTGACTATGAAGTGGAAGAACTGCTGAAGGCCCATCAGGGCGAGGCAGATGTCCTGAATACAGATGAACAGCAGGCTGCCGGTTATTACGATGGCCTGAACCAGGTGCTGACGCTGGTGCCCACCGCGCGCCTGACCGAAGATGACCTGAACACCCTGCACCGCATCCTGCTCGGCCATTCGACCAAGGATGCCTGGCATGCGGGTAAATACAAGGTGTCGGCCAATAACCCGATGATCACGCATCCCGATACCGGGGTAGCGACGGTATTACAGACCACGGCCCCGGCCAATGTGGGCGACCAGGTGTCGGCGCTGCTGGCCTGGCTGGCGCGCGAGCGCAGCGAGCCGACGCTGCATCCGCTGATGACGGTGGCGGTGTTCATTGCGAGCTTTATGGCGATTCGCCCGTATCAGGATGGCAATGGCCGCATGGCGCGACTGTTGACACGCCTGCTGTTGCTGCAGGCCGGTTACTCGCATGTGGCCTACGGTTCGCTGGAAGCGGTGCTGGAAAACGACAAGGACAATTTCATCCATGCGCTGAATCGCACGCTGATTGGCATGGATGGCGGCAACCCGCACTGGGAGCCGTGGCTGGCTTTCTTCCTGTCGTCGCTGGCGGAACAGGTGCGCCGCCTGTATTCCAAGCTGGAGCGCGAGAAAGCGATCTTCTCCGCATTGCCAAAATTGTCCTCCGCGATCGTGGATCTCGCACGCGAGCATGGCCGCGTGACAATGGCCGATGCGATCAAGCTGACCGGCAGCAGCCGCAATACGCTGAAGCTGCATTTCCGCAAGCTGGTCCATCAGGGCCAGTTGCAGCGACATGGCATGGGCGCGGGGGTTTGGTATCAGCCGCGTTGATCAATTAATGGTCAGCGGAATGCAAAGCTGATAACCAATCAGCCGGATCGAGCGCAGACAGCCCTGCTCTGCGCCGACCTGCACCAGCTTCTTGCGCAGACGGACCACCTTCACTTCGAGGCTGGCCTTGCGGAAGTCATCCGGCGAATGGCCGAGCAGTTCCATCAATTGCCAGTACTCGAGTTGCTGGCCCTGGCTGGTCGAAAACGCGGTCAGCATTTTCAGTTCGCTGGCCGAGATCACGGTGGAGCCATTCGGTCCGCTGAGCGTCAGTGAACGTGAATCCACTGCAAAACCCTCCTGCCCCTCGGCCTCCGGCCGCGATTGCCACATCTCGACACGGCGGCTGACGGCCGATACCGCCGCCAGCAATTCCTGCATCTCGACCGGCTTTGACAGGTACACGTCGGCGCCGCTTTCATAGCCGGCAATACGGTCATCGAGGTTGGTACGGCCGGTGGCCATGATGATGCCCGCGCGCGGATTGCCGCGACGGATACGCTTGGACAGTGACAAGCCATCTTCGCCGGGCAGGTTCAGGTCGATGATGAACAGGTCGGACGGCGACGCAGCGGCCTCGTCGTCCAGCGCTTCGGCGCACGCGATGCCCTGCACATGATGGCCTTGCTGGCGCAAGGCCTCGATGGTCACGGCGCGCAGCGCGTCATGATCTTCAACGACGGTGATGTTCAATTTGGATGCCATACGCTAAACCTGACACTGTTCTCCAGCGGTTCATATCGCACCTCGCCGCCCAGCAGGCGCATGAAGTTCGAGACCAGGTAGAGCCCCAGTCCGGAACCGGAATGCTTGCGCGCGGTGTCGGCACGATAGTATTTCTTGAATAATTGTTCGCGGTCCGGGAAGCCGGCCGACCCCGGCCCCTGCGCGACCAGGTTTTCCACGCTGATCTCGCAACCAGCCTTGCCGTCGCGCGCCACCGGCATCGCGCGTACCTGCACGATGCTGCCGGGTGCCGAGTACTTTAATGCATTGTCGATCAGGTTGGATACGACCGACTTGAAAATCTGCCAGTCGCTGTGCATGACGAGATTCGGCGCATGTTCGACATGGATGCGTTCCGCATCGGGGATTTTCGAAATGACATCATCGAGCAAGGCATCAACCGGGAAGCGCTCGAGATGCGAGATGATTTCGTCATCCTCGAATTTCTCGGCCTGCAGGCAGCGCTCGATCAGCTGATTGATGTTGTTCACCGTGCGCCGGCCATGCTCCATCATGTCCGGATTGGGCTTGGGCGCACCGAACACCATGTGCAGCACGGACAAGGACGTCTTGAGCTCATGCGCGAGCATTTCCATGAAGCGGCCCTGCAATTGCACCTTCTGCTTTTCCGCTTCGACCTGTTGTGCGGCGGTGTGCGCGCGCAGGTGCGCGCGGTTGCGCGAGTGCTCGACCCGGACGGCGCGGACCTGCAACAACACCAGCAGGATCACGCCGGTCATCAGGCCGTGGATCAGGTACATGTGCAGGTTCAGGTCCGGCGTCATCGCGAGGCCGTGCGAAGGCATCACGCCGAGGAACAGCATGCTGCCCAGCGCGCCGTAAAAGCCGACCAGTGTCCATTTCGGCAACGGCGGGCGTTCGTCTTCATCTGCAGATTTCCATGCGCGGCAGCTGATCGCCAGCGCCAGCGTCATGATCGGGAACACCGTGACCGCGCTGATGTTCAGCCGCATCGCCGGCATCACATGCCCCAGTGTCAGCAGCACCATCTCGGTCAGGAAGACCAGCGTGGCGACCACCGCGAACACACGCAGCCCGGTGCGCGATGCACGGTACTCGGACAAGAAGCGGAAATGGAAAACCATGCCCGCGGCGACATACACGCAGAAAATGAAGTTGTTGAACAGCTCGATCGCCAGGGTCGGCACCAGGCCGGCACTGAACAGGCGCGTGTAGCCGACGAAGGCCGCCGCATAGATCACCGCCGTCAGCTGGCTGAACAGGAAAGCGACCATCAGCGACTCGCGCTGCAACAGCCACTGCAGCAAGGCCCACAGGAAGAACAGCACCAGCACGCCCATCATCAGGCCGTACCACATCTCCTGAATGCGATCGGCCTGCTGCGCTTCGTCCAGCGTCTTTGCATCGACATGGATCAGGCTGGAACTGCTGGTCGTGAGCCGCAGCCAGATGTCGCGCGGCTGATCGCTGGCCGGGATCACGAAGCCGTGGTTCAGCGACTTCAGCTCGCCCTGCTGCCAGTCGGTATGGTCGCCGGTCACGCGTTCGCGTCCGCTGTCATCGAGCGGATCAAACAGCCGGATTTCGTCGAGATAGCTGGGACGGATGCGCAGCATCAGCCGCTGCTGTGGCTCGGCGTCCGACACCGGCGCGATCGTCAGCTTCAGCCAGGTGGCCGAATGCGTGAAGCCGCGCGCCAGCACGCCCTGATAAACACGCGCGGTGCGCGCACGCACGTCATCCAGGCTCAGACGGGCGTCGGGGTCTTCGACGTACGCACGCGCGACGATGTAGTCGGTCGCTGGCGCATTCGCTTGCGCGGCCGGCAGCCACGCGAGCAGCGACAGCAGCGTGATGATATGGAAAAGGCAAGAGCGAAAGCTGCGCATGAGGTCGCGCCCGCGTTCATGGCCGCGGGCTTTGTTGTTCGTTGCGCAGATTATCGCAGAGCTGCGCAGCCGCCTCGCTTAGCTGCGATGCGTGCCCTGCGCCAGCTTCTTGGCCATGCTCCAGCGGTGTACTTCGCTCGGGCCGTCATAGATCCGGAGCGCGCGCATGTCGGTGAAAATGCGCATGACCGGCGTTTCATTGGTCACGCCGCGGCCGCCGAGGATCTGGATGCTGCGGTCGACGATGCGCCAGGCCGCTTCCGAGCACACCACTTTCGCGCGGCTGGATTCGTAATTGCCCTTCTCGCCCTGGTCCAGCAACCACGCGGTATGCAGGATGTGCAGTCGCGCGGTCATCAGGTCCATGTCATTGTCGGCCAGCTGGAAGCCCACGCCTTCATGCTCGACCAGTGGCTTGCCGAATGCATGACGCTCGCGCACATAATCGAGCGCGACGTCATGCGCGCGGCGCGCCTGGCCCAGCCAGCGCATGCAATGCGTGAGGCGCGCCGGCGCAAGGCGCACCTGCGCATAGCGAAAGCCCTTGCCCGGCTCGCCAAGGATGTCGGACGCGGGCACGCGCACATCCTTGAAATCCACCACGCCATGGCCGCCGGTGAAGCAGGCATCCATCGCATCGAGGTTGCGCACCAGCGTAATGCCTTCGCGGTCCATATCGGACAGGAACATGGTCGCGCTGCCGTCTTCCATGCGCGCCATGATGATGGTGTAGTCGGAACCCTCGGCCCCGGTGATCAGCCACTTGCGGCCATTGATGATGTAGTCATCACCGTCCTTCACCGCCGTGGTCTGCATCATCGACGGATCGGCGCCGGCGCCGGGCGCGGGCTCGGTCATGCAGAAGCAGGAACGGGTATGGCCCTCGACCTGCGGGCGCAACCAGCGCTCCTTCTGCGCCGGCGTCGCCACCTCTTCCATCAGATGGATGTTGCCTTCGTCCGGTGCGTGGATGTTCATCGCGGTCGGGCCCAGCCAGGAATAGCCAGCCTCTTCGAACACGACGGCTTTCTGCACATGGGTCAGGCCCATGCCACCGAGCGCTTTCGATGCATGCGGCGTCAGCAGGCCGGCCTTGCGCGCGCGCTCTACCAGTTCCTGGCGCAGTTCGGGATGCGGGCCGTGACTGTCCTGGCGCGGATCGTTTTCGAGCGGGATCACCTGCTCGGCAATGAACTGGCGCGTGCGTTCACGCAGTGCTTCGGTCTCGGGGCTGACGGAAAAATCCATGGCGTGTCGATGCAATCAAGAATTCAGGAATTCGGGTGTACGGAAAAAAATCCGGCTCCCCGGGGAAGGAGAGCCGGTCAATCCCAACACGGAAGAATAAATGCCGTATCACCCGTGGCCCGGCCAACAGCAAGGCCGGGCCACGGGGCTACTGCGTCACTGCCATTACACACTGCATACTACTTGCTACGTACTGCGTACTGCCACTACAGCGGAGGTACGACCATTACTTCGGTACCTTGAACACCATCAGGTTGCCGCCTTGCGGAACGATGGTGTTGGTGCCCTTCACGTGGTCGATCGCACCAGCCAGACGCTGTGCATCCACGCCCCAGCCTGCGACCACGGCGATGTACTGCTCGCCATCGACTTCGTACGCAGCCGGCACACCAATGACGCCGGACGGTGCTGCGAATTCCCACAGCTGCTTGCCGGTCTTCGCATCGAATGCACGGAACTTACGGTCCGGGGTGCCGCCTGCGAACACCAGGTTGCCACCGGTGACGAAGGTCGGGGTCCACAGCTGGTCCTTGAACTTCTGGGTCCAGACTTTCTTGCCGGTCGCCGGATCCCAGGCCTGGATCTCGCCGATGTGGTCCTTCGCACCTTCGGTCAGACGCACGTTGGTCAGCACGCCTTCAAGAGGGAAGCCGATGAACAGGTCCCCCGCCTTGTAGGTCGTCGCCTCGCCCTTCGGCAGCTCCGAGCACATGTGCTCGTTGGCCATCGTGTAGACCAGGCCGGTCTTCGGGCTGTATGCCTCCGGCAGCCAGTCCTTGCCGCCCCACAGCGACGGGCAGAATGCGGCGCCCTGCTTCATCGACGGCTTGCGCGACATGTCGTAGTCAGGACGACCGGTCTTCGGGTCGAGCGACTTGAACACATTGTTACCGACGTACGGCCATGCGTTCAGGTACTTCAGCGCGCCGGTGTTGGTGCGCTCGAGCACGTACATGTAGCCGTTACGCGCCGCACGCACCGCGACCGGGGTCTTCTTGCCGTTGATCTCGGCGTCGAACAGCATCGGCGGGGTCACTTCATCCCAGTCCCACGAATCGTTCTGTGCGTACTGCTGGTAGCCCTTGATCTCGCCGGTGTTCACATCCAGTGCCATCGTCGAGCTGGCAAACAGGTTGTCGCCTTCGCGCAGGTCCGGAGTCCACGGACCCGGGTTGCCGGTGCCCCAGTAGGCCGTGTTGGTCTTCGGATCATAGGTACCCGTGACCCACACCGAGCCGCCGCCGGTCTTGTACGAACCATTGTTCGGCCAGGTATCGCCGCCCATTTCGTGCGGTGCCGGGATGGTGTGACGACGCCAGACCATCTTGCCGCTTTCGGAATCGACTGCGGCGACGAAGCCGCGCACGCCGTATTCACCACCGGACACGCCGACCATGATCTTGCCCTTCGCCGCCAGCGGCGCCAGGGTCATGTAATAGCCGGACTTCCAGTTTTCGATCTGAGTGGTCCACAGCACCTTGCCGGTCTTCGCATCCAGTGCAACCAGGTTGCAATCGGTGGTGGCGACATAGACCTTGTCGCCGTACAGTGCGACGCCACGGTTGGTCGGGTGCAGCTGGAACAGTTCAGCCGGGATTTCCTTCTTGTAGCGCCACAGTTCCTGGCCGGTCTTCGCGTTCAGTGCGATCACCTGGTTCTGCGGTGTGGTCAGGAACATGTAGCCGTCGTTGACGATCGGCGGCGACTGGTGACCCTCGGTCACGCCGGTGGCGTACTGCCATGCCATCTGCATCTTGCCGACGTTCTTGTCATTGATCTTGTCCAGCGGGCTGTAGGTCCAGCTGCCATAGTTGCCGCGCCAGCTGAGCCAGTTGCGCGCTTCCGGGTTTTGCAGGCGTGCGTCGGTCACCGGGTTGTATGCCGGCGTTCCTTTACCTGCGGCCGGGCCTTCGGCCATCGCCACTGCCGGCAGCAACGCCAGCGCCAGTGCGAGATGCTTCATTCGAATTGTCATTGCTTGACTCCCTTTTTGTCGAATCTGGCCGCTTGTGGCGACCTCCGCTATCCGCCGGCATCCCTCACTACCCGGTACCGGCGAATCCTGTGTGCCGTTCGCGTTTACACGCCCGGCTTGTTCGAGAAGCCACCGGCGATGACCAACAGGCCATCCCGTTCTGCCAGCGGCACATACGGCAGGCCACGAGTGGCCGGCCCCTTGGCGACGCTGCCGTCGCCCGGATTGAATTTCGAGACATGGCAGAAGCACATCAGCACTTTCTCTGCACCGACGAATTCGGTCACGTCGCAACCCTGATGGGTGCAGACAGCCGAATATGCCACCACGCCATTGACCGCATGCGGCTTCATCTCTGCGCTCAGCTCGGCCGGATCGACGCGCACCAGCAGCAGCTTGTTCAGGCGCGAATCGCTGCGTGCCTTCTTCTCCTTGAGATCGAACGGCCACACCAGCACCGGCTTGGCACCGACCTTGATGTCGTCGGCCTTCAGCGGCGCGGTGGCATCGCCCTTGGAGGGCACCAGCAAGTCGCCCTTCACGATGCCTTCGGCATCATTCGCGTGCGCCGGCGCGGCAGACAAGCCGCAGCCGGCGACGGCGACGACGCCGGTGGCCTTCAGCAGCTGGCGGCGCTTCAGGTCCACGGCCTTCATGCCATGGCTGTTGTTGTCGGGTTGGTGGCTGACCATGTTGTATTGCTTGTTCATCGTGGCTCCGTTACTGATCACACGCCGTTGCGCCAGGTGCGCTCGGCCTCTTCCCATGCGCCGAGCGGCTGCAGGTCTGGCACCCAGGCCAGGCCCGACTTGCCGTCGGATGACTTCGCTGCCGGATCGACCAGCACATCCAGCAGTGCCGGCAGGTTCTTCATTGCACGCTCGATCGCGGGGCCCAGGTCCTCGGCGCGCTCGACGCGTTCGCCATGCATGCCGAACGCACGCGCCATCGCCGCATAGTCGGACTTCTGCAGCCGGGTGCCGACCACCTTGCCATGCGTGTCCTGCTGGTCATGCACCTCGATCTGCCACGCACCGTTGTTGGCGACCACGATCAGGGGCGTGGCGCCATGGCGCACGGCGGTGTCGATTTCCATTGCATTGAAGCCGAATGCGCCATCGCCGGTGGCCAGCACGACCTGCCGGCCCGGATAGGCGAGGCTGGCCGCGTTCGCGAATGCGGTACCGATGCCGATGCAACCGAGCGAGCCCGGATCGAGATAGCGGCCGGACGACAGGCCAACCCGCGCAAAGCTGAGGAAGTCGCCGCCATCGGCCACCAGCACCGCATCGGCGCTCATGCGCTGCTGCAGTTCATGCAGCACGCGGTTTGGATGGATGCAGCCTTCGGTGGCCGACTGCGCGCTGGCCATCGACGCCTTCAGCTTTGCGGCGCGCTCTTCGTGCTGCTTGCGCAGGCCTTGCGCCCAGGCGGCATCGACCGCCGGTTTGCGGCCATTGGCATGGCGCAGCATCGCGGCCAGCGTGGCGGCGGTCGGCGCCAGCAGTTCGACGTCCCCACGGCGGTTGTCACGGATCTCGCTCGCGGTGTCGGAAATACGCAGGAAGCGCGCCTCGCCGAACACGGCCGGCGAGCCATACGCGAGCTGGAAATCCAGCTTGCGGCCGATGGTCACGACCACGTCGGCCTGCGTCAGTACGCTGCCGCGCATCGCGCCGACGACAGACGGATGCGTGTCCGGCACCAGGCCACGGCTCTCGCCGGTATCCAGATACACCGCGCCAGTCTTGTCCAGCAGATCCACCAGCGACGCCTGTGCGCCGCGTGCGCCACGGCCGGTAATCACCAGCGGGCGTTTCGCATTCCACAGCAGTTCGACGGCAGCGGCGATGCTGGCCTCGTCCGGTACCGTGGCCGGCGCGACCTTGGGACGGAAATGCTCGCTCATCTGCAGCGCTTTCGGCACGATGCCGCGCTGGGTATCGACCGGGAAGTCGATGTACACCGGGCCCGGATCGCCGCCCTCGCCCAGTGCGCGCGAGACGGCTTCGTCGAGTTCCTGCAATACCAGCGACGGCTCGCGCACGGTGCGTGCATAGCGGGTGATGGGTTTCACCATGTCGATGTGCGGCATGTCCTGCAGCGCGCCGCGATTCTCTTGCGGACGCGGCGGGCCGCCGGACAGCACCAGCACCGATGCGCGCGAGGTGTGTGCATTCGCGATACCGGTCATCGCATTGGTCATGCCGGGACCGGCGGTGACCAGTGCGACGCCCAGCTGGCCGGTGAGTTCACTGTGCGCATGCGCCATATAGACCGCGGCGCGCTCGTCGCGCACGTCGATGATGCGTATGCCTTCGGCATCGCAGCGCATCCACATCGGCATGATGTGGCCGCCGCACAGCGCGAACACGCGATCGACGCCGCGCGCTTTAAGAAAGCGCGCGATAACGCCAGCGGCCATATCGGCATGAAGTTCGGGGGGTTGCATGGCCATTCTCGTTCTCAGTGGGCCGCGACGGCCTTCTTCTGTTTTTTCTGCGCGCGCAGGTCAATCGTGCCCGGCTGGGCACGCGGATCGACGCCGGCCGGGAAGATATGAATCTTCTGCACCTTGGCCGAGGTACCCATGGGCAGGCTGTCGACGAACAGCACCCAGCCCGGGGCCTTGAAATACGCCATGCGCTCGTAGCACCAGTCGAACAAGTCCTGCGCAAGCGCCTGTCGTGCTTCGGCCGACGACGCATCGACGCCGTCGCGCACCACCACGCAGGCCATCACTTCTTCTTCGCGCACTTCGTCGGGCGCGGCCAGCACGGCGACCTGCTTGCACTTGGCATGCGCGTTCAGGCAGGCTTCGATCTCGGCGGCGGCAATGTTCTCTCCGGCGCGGCGGATGATGTTCTTCTTGCGGTCCATGAAGTACAACATGCCGGACTCGTCACGCACGGCGGCGTCGCCGGTATGGAACCAACCGCCCTGCCAGGCTTCTTCGGTCGCCGCTTCATTCTTCAGGTAACCGGAGAAGAAGCCCTTGCGCGGGGTGGCGGCGCTGTGACGCACCACCAGCTCGCCGGGTACATTGGCTGGCTGCTCGTTACCGTCGTCATCGATCACGCGCGCCTCGACCCAGTTGTTCGAACGGCCGAATGCGCGGGTATGGATGGAACGCGGCTCGATGTTGTCGGTGATGATGCGGCCGGCTTCCGTCATCGACCACATCTCGACCACGGGCAGATTGAAACGCTTCTCGAACAGTTCGTGCAGGCTGGGCTCGACGCCCGCGCACAGCGCGAAGCGCACGGTGTGCTGCGTCTCTTCCGGACATTCAGGGAGCTTCAGCAGGATGTTCGGGATCACGCCCTGGAATTGCGCGACGGTCGCACGCGATGCGACCAGGTCTTTCCACCAGGTGCTGGCGTGGAAGCGGTCCGGGAAGATCAGGCAGCCACCCGACATCAGCATCGCCGGCATCGAGATCGACAGGCAGTTCGCATGGTGCAGCGGCAGCGGGTTGAACAGGCGCTCGACGCCTTCCTGCATCGTCAGCGCGCCGCCGACCTGCAGATAGCATTCGCCAAAGGTGTGGAAGTATTCATTGGTCAGGATGCAGCCCTTGGGCTTGCCGGTGGTGCCGGACGTGTACAGCAGCGCGGCCTCGGTGTCGTAGGCCGGCACGCCGGACTGTGCCGGGTGCGGCGCAGGCGGCAGCGCTTCGGGGAAGACGTCGAACGACACATGACGACAGGCGCCGCCCAGATCGGCCTCGATCGCCTTCAGGTCGTCGGTACGACGATCGACACCAACCAGCAGGCTGGATTCCGAATGCTCGACCACGTAGTGAATCTCTTCACGGCGGTAGTCGGGGTTGATCGGCACCACCGAGACGCCAAGCGCATTCAGCGCGTAATAGTGGAACACGAATTCGGGCCGTTGCTCGAACAGGATGGACACGCGATGGCCGAGGCCGTAACCGGCCTTCGCGTAAATGACTTTCAGGCGCTCGACTTCGGCCAGGGTCTGGGTCCAGCTGACTTCCCAGCCAGCGGGGTGATAGCTGCGGCCTGCCATCGGCGGCACCGAATAGGCAGCATGGTGCGGAAAGCGCTCGGCGGCTTTCAGCAGGGATTGGTACAGCGTTCCGTAGTGACTGGCGTCCATGGTGCGACGATCTTTGCAGTGATTCAGTAAATAACAGGGTGGTTCACATGCGCCGGCTACGTGGCCAGCGCTTCATTGCTTACGGGTTCAGCGCTTCCTCTATTCAGCGATTGACCACATGCCTGGGCATGCTCAGCACCAGCAACGCGCCGATCACACCGAGTGCGGCGAACACATACAAGCTGCTGTTCGGCGTGCCGGTCAGGTCGGTCATCCAGCCGACCAGCGAGGTCGATGCCATACCGGGGATGTTGCCGAGCGAATTCACGAGAGCGATGCCGGCAGCGGCCGCGGCGCCGGTCAGGAAGGAAGGCGGCAGGCTCCAGAACGATGCCTGCGTGGTCGATGCGCCGGCGGCAGCCAGCGTCAGTCCGACCATGGCCGGTATCAGGCCCAGCTGCGGCGTTGCGCTGAATGCGAGGCCGGCAGCGGTGATAAAACAGGGAATCGCGGTGTGCCAGCGGCGTTCGCCCAGACGATCGGCGCTGATGTTGCACAAGACCATGGCCACGATCGCGATCACGTAAGGGATGGCAACCAGCCAGCCGATCTGCTGCGGATCATTCACGCCGAGCTGCTTGATCAGGGTCGGCATCCAGAAGCTGGTCACGTAGATCGAGCTGGCGATGCAGAAGTACGCGACGCCGAGCAGCCACACGCGGCCGCTCTTCAACGCATCCATCGTGCCCGAATGCTCGGCGCTGGCCGCAGCTTCAGCCTGCACCTGGCTCTCGATGAATTGCTTCTCGCTGTCGCTGAGCCAGGTGGCATCGGCCACGCGGTTGTCGAGGAACTTCAGGATCGCGAAGCCGAGCAGGATGGAGGGAATGGTCTCGATGATGAACAGCCACTGCCAGCCGCGCAGGCCGCCATGATCAGCGAAGGTGGACAGGATCCAGCCCGACAACGGCCCGCCGATGATGTTGGACATCGGGATCGCCGCCAGGAACAACGCGATGATGCGACCACGCCATGCGGCGGGGAACCAGTAAGTCAGGTACAGCAGCACCCCGGGGATGAAGCCGGCCTCGGCAACGCCGAGCAGAAAACGCAGGATGTAGAACTGGGTCGGCGTGGTCACGAAAGCCATCGCCGCACCGATCAGGCCCCAGCTGATCATGATGCGCGCGATCCACAGCTTGGCGCCGACCTTGTGCATCAGGATATTGCTCGGCACTTCGAAGATCACATAGCCGAGGAAGAAAATGCCGGCGCCGATGCCGTAGACGGTATTGCTGAACGACAGATCATTGAGCATCTGCAGCTTGGCAAAACCCACATTCACGCGATCGAGATAGGCCGCGAGATAGCAGATGCAAAGAAAAGGCACCAGCCTGAGCGCCACTTTCCGATAGATTCCATCGGCGGCCTGCACCTCTTCGTGTGCGTCCGCGCTCAGGCTGGTTGCCATTCCTGTCTCCTTCCCTGCGCGCCCGGGGGTATTGTTCTGGTGCGCGCCTTGTTGCCTTGTCAGCTGCCGGCCTTGTGGGCTCTGGTTATGCAATCCTGGTTTGCAGCTGGTCTCGCTCCACGTCCTTCTGCGGAATCCTGCTTATCTGCTTCGCTTCACATCCGGTGTCATCCTCGCTTCATGCGAGCGTCTCGCCGCGCGTGTTGTCGGCGGCAGCGCGCGCCTCCTCATCGGCGATCTTGCGCTGCACCGCTTCCGACGCGAAGTGGATGTGCGCGCTGGCGAGCTCACCGGCGCGCTCGGCGTCACCGTCCTTCACCGCCTGCAAGATGGCCTCGTGCTGCTTCCAGATACCGGCCGGCGTCCCGCCGCTCATCAGCACCGCGCCCATCACGCAGCGCAGGTAAGCCCAGTGCGGCGATGCGGTCTCCGCAATCATCGGATTGCCGGACAGCTCGTAAATGAAATGATGGAAATCGATGTCGGCCTTGACCAGCGCCTGGATGGAATTGCGCTCGACCGCTTCCCAGCCACGGTCGATAAAGGCTTGGCCTTCGGCGCGCGCGCGTTCGCTGCCGCGCTCGGCCGCTTTCATGCAGGCCAGCTTGTCGAGAATTTCGCGGATTTCGTACAGATCGCGCGCCTTGCCGGCACCCAGCGGCGCGACCATCAGGCCACGGCCCGGTGCGCTGGTGAGGATGCCCTCGTTGCGCAGCAGGAGCAGCGCCTGCTGCACCGGCTGGCGCGACACGCCCAGCGATTCGGCGATCTCTTCCTGGATCAGGCGCGCATCCGAACCATAGGTGCCGACGCTGATTCCGGTCAGGATCGCTTCATAGACCTGCTCGACCAGGGTTTGCTGGGGTCGCAGTATCGGCATCATGGTCGCAGTGGTTGACATGCTCGGGTCCCAGGCGGATTGCCTTTAGCAAATTCAGAATCTTTTGAATTCTGAATTCAGAGTTCGGAATGCAGCAGAGCTTAGGACTGCGATCAGCGACCGTCAACAGAACAAGGGTTCGAAAATCGAAAAGTCGATCTTCGCCATCAAGATGTGCGGCAAGATTGCCCGCCGTTATCGCGCGTTGCACCAAACCCTTGTGCTCCATGCCTGCGCTCCGACACGGCCGGATTGATGGAGGTTTCAGCGCGGCAGCGGCCAACACCACGGACCGCTGCGAGGCCGGGATCTGGCACCGAATGCTGCAACGCAGCAACCCTCGATGATCGGCAGATGAAAATTTTTCAGCGTGCGATCAGGTATTGACCTGGGTGCGTACTGCCCTTGCCTGCCCGGTTTCGCTTCTGCGCCCTGCCTGTGCCCGGGCCCGTGCACCACCCTCTGCGCTGACGGCGGCTTCACCGCTGCTATCATTGCCCGATGAACAAGATCATCAGCTACGACGTCGATGTGCTGTTCGGTGATTGCGACCCGGCGGGCATCGTGTTTTTCCCGAACTTCCTGAAATGGATGGATGCGTCCTCGCTCCATTTCTTCATGCAATGCGGGCTGCCGCCCTGGCGCGACTGGACCGACCCGCCGCACATGATAGGCACGCCGCTGATCGAGATTCGTACCCAATTCCACCGGCCTGCGACTTACGGGCAGACGCTGAGCGTGCACACCGAAATCTCCGAGTTCTCGCGCAAGACCTTCACCCACCGGCATCAGGTGAAGCGCGGCGACGAGCTGATCTGCGAAGGCACCGAGGTGCGCGCCTTTTGCACCCGCGACCCCGACACCGGCGTCGTGAAGGCGATACCGATCCCCGATATCGTGCTGCAGCGCTGCCGCTGACGAGACGCAGCCCCTGCAATCCGAAGAATTTTGATCCTGGTCATGTGAATCCGGCACAAGATTGCCTAGATTCAACCTGATGGCCAAGGCATGTCGCCATGCGGCCGATCACCGGGAGCATCGATGTCCGACGACATGCCCAACGCGCGGCCCTCGGCCTCGCCGAAATCGTCCGCAAACCCGCCGCCTGATCACTCCGAGCCGCCCGAGCATCCTCGGCACCCCGCTCAAAAGCTCGGGCAGCGGCCCACGGTCGCCCGGATACTGCGCAACGCAGCGGTGCTGGCCGCTGCTGCGCTGGTGGCGCTGATTGTTGCGCTCGGCGTCGCGTCGGTCGCCAATGGTGAGCAGAAAACCGCAGCGCAACCTGAGCCAAACGCCGTGTTCATGCAGCCGCTGGACGGGCTGGACGCCGAGGCACTGGCGACTTTCCGCGCCGGCGAGCTCGTGTTCCGCACCTCATGGATCGTGTTTCCGACGCTGCAAATTCCGAACTGGGACGCAGTGCGCCCGCCGCTGATGACCGGCTGGGGGCTGGGCCCGACCTATATCGCGAATGCCTGCATGGCCTGCCATGTGCAGGCCGGCAGCGGCAAGACCGTGGACCAGCCCGGGGCCTCGGTGTTCCAGCAACTGGTGCGTCTTTCGGTTCCCGGCAGCGGCCCGCATGGCGGTCCGAACCCGCATCCGGCCTATGGCGACCAGCTGCAGGTGTTCGACGTGATCTCGGCCGATCGCCGCCACGTGCGCGAAGGTGAGGCCGATGTGCAGGTCGACTGGCACACCGAGAGCGTGGTGCTGGCCGATGGCAGCGTGGTCGAATTGCGGCGCCCGGCATTGCGCGTGAGCGGGCTGGCGTTCGGCCCTCTGGGGCCGGACGTGATGACCTCGCTGCGCAATACCCCGGTGATTTTCGGGCTTGGTTACCTGGAATCGGTCAGCGAGGAAGACATACTCGCGCTGGCGAAGCAGCAGCAGGCACAGGGGCTGAACGGGCGGCCGAATTATGTGCGCGATGACGTGAACGACCGCATCAGCCTCGGTCGCTTTGGCTGGAAGGCGAACCAGCCCTCGATACGGCAGCAGGTGGCGGCCGCCTTTCTGGGCGACATGGGCATCACATCACCGCTGTACACGAAGCAGAACTGCCCGCCGGTGCAAGCCGACTGCCGCGCGATGCCGCCCGGCGACTACCGGCCCGAGCTGCGCGCTGCCGACTTCGATGCGGTCAGTTTCTGGGCGCAGGCGCTGGAAGCGCCCGAACCGCGCCAGCTTGCGCGTGCCGACGTGCAGCAGGGCGCGCGCCTGTTTGCCGAAGCCCGCTGCGCGCAATGCCATGTGCCGGAGCTGACCACGGCCAAGCATGCCCCCTTCCCCGCACTGGCCAACCGCCGCTTCCGGCCCTACACCGACCTGCTGCTGCATGACATGGGCGACGCGCTGGCGGACGGCCGGCCCGATTTCCGCGCCGGACCGCGTGACTGGCGCACCCCACCCCTGTGGGGCATCGGCCTGCGGCGGCAGGTCAATGGCAGCAGCCAGCTGCTGCATGATGGCCGCGCACGCACGGTGACCGAGGCCATCCTGTGGCACGGCGGCGAGGCACAGGCGGCGCGCGATCGCTTCGCCGGCTTCAGCCGTGCCGAGCGCGACGCGCTGGTGGCTTTCGTCAATGCGATCTGACGCAAGCCCAACGCAGCCTGCGGCAGGGGGACGGCGCGTCTAAAGCTTTTGTGCTTGCTACCGATTAGCACGATGTGAGAGTGCAGGTACGCCCATGATTATCGAGCGCATAGATCTGGACAAGATCAAATATCAGAATGGCATCGTAGCCTTGAGTTCGCTCGAGGTCGGCGAGAGCATTTTCTGCTCGGAGTTCTCGAAGGCACAGAGCCTGCGCGCCCTCTCCTATTACTACATCAAGTCGCGCAACCTCGACTGGAAGTTCGTGTTCCGCAAGATGGACCGCGGCTGGCGCCTGATACGGGTGTCCTGACGCCCGGCTCTCCTGACGCCCAGCTCTCCTGACGCCCGGGTTTGCCGACGCCCACTGCGTCAAGCGTATCCTGACGTCTGTACCTGTAGCTGTGCCTTTACCGTCAATCGAATTGGCGCAGCAGGTAGGCCACCATCTCCTTGCTCATTGTCGCCGCCTGCGCAACCATCGCGGTCGATCCATCGACGCGGATCTGCGCGGACGCCAGATTTGCGGTTTCTTCGGCCAGATCGGCGTTCATTACATTGTTGTACGCCGAGGTGGTGGCCAGATAGCTGCTGTCCAGATAATCCGCCCGAAAATCCAGCCGGTTCTGCTGCGCCCCCACCAGCGACTGGTAACGGCTGACCATGTCGATCGCATCTTCAATCACGCTCATCGCATTGCTGCCGCCGGTCTGCGTCGAGATATCGAGCGCGGACAGTTTCACGTCGCTGGTCGAGCCGCCATAGGTGCCCGCACGCAGGCCGAGACTGGCCAGCGCAGTGGCGCCATTCGAGCCGGGCGCGATCGTGAACGCCGCCTCCGAGCTGAGCGTAACGGTCGAGATGAAGGTCATCGCGCCGGCACTGGTCGCGAGCGCGCCTGTCAGGCTCAGCCCGTCGAGGCCGATGCGTGCGCCGCTGACGGCACTGCCACTGTCTTCCACACCGATCGCGATGTTGCGGCCATCGCTGGCCGTCAGCGTGATGCCGGTGCCATTGCTGGCGGCGACGACGCCGGTCTGCCCCTGGTAAGGATTGATCGCTGCAACGACGTCGGCCAGCGTGGTGCTGCTGCTGAAATTGACCGCAATCGTCGCGCCATTCAGGAAAATCGACGTCACATCACCGGCCGTGAAGCCGGAGCCGGTCAGCGTATTCGCATTGGCAGTGGCGCTCACGCCAGTCTGCGATGACTGGCGGTTGATCGCGGCCGCCATCGCAATCGCGCTCGATGCGCGCGTGGATGACGTGGTGACCGCTGACGCGGTGTCGTCGGTGGTGTACGGCGTGCCGATGCCGTAGCCATTGATCAGCAGATCGCCCGCCGCCAGCGTGGTGGGCGCCGACGTCGAGCCGGCGCGCGCGGTGCTGGCCAGCTGCGCGACATTGGCCGCATAGCTGCCGGCGACCAGGCCGGCGCGCGCAATGCTCTTGCCAACCACGCTCCCCAACGTGACGGCGCTGCCATCGAGGCTGCGCAAGGTGTAGCTGCCGGCATAGGTGCCGGCGGCGCCGAGCCCGGTCTCGGCGGCGCTGGTGCCGGCGTACGCAATATCGATGTTGCGGCCGTCGGCTGCGGTCAGGATCACGCCGCGTGTGCTATCGCCGGTGTCGGTCGCGGTCACGCCGGTGGCACCGCTGTTCAGGTTGATCGCGGTGACCACGGCGGCACGATTGGTCGATACGGTGTCGGAGGCGTTCAGCGTCAGCGAGATCGCGGTGCCGTTGAGCGTGATGGTGGACGCGCCGCCGGCGGCGGTGGTCATCGACGTGCCGGCCACGGTGGTGGTGCCGACGGCGGCAACCACGTTGGTGGTCGCGCTTTGCCGGTTGATGGCGGCCACCTTGGCGATCGCGCTGGCGTCTTTCGAGGTGCTGGACAGGTTGTCGTCGCTGGTGCTGGTGGAACCGATCGATACCCCGCCAATCGTCAGGTCACCCTGCTGCAGCGCGGACAAGCCGCCGCTGGTGGATGAATACATGCTGCTGGCGGAGATGGTTAGCGCATTGCCGGTGCCCAGCGCGCTGCTCAGCGTGGAGAACAGCGACAGCGTGATGGTGTCACCGCTGCGGGTACCGCTTTGCACCTTGATGGATGACTGGCTGCCGTTCAGCAGCGACACGCCATTCCAGGTCGTGCTGGCGGCCAGCGCATCGATCTCGTCGCGGTAAGACGCCAGTGCCAGCTGGTAGCCGGCGCGATCCGACGCGGACGCGGTGCCGGTGGCGGCCGAGGTCGCCAGTGAATACATGTCCTGCAGCGTGCTGCTGATGCTGGTGAGCGCGGTATCGACGCGCTGCTGCACCGCGATGCCGGCATTCACGTTGTTCACCGCTTTCACCATCGAACCGAGCTGCGCCTTGAGGCGATTGGCCAGCGCCAGTCCGCCCGGATCGTCGGCCGCGCGGTTGATGCGCAGCGTGGTGCTGATGCGCTCGCTGGCCTTTGCAGCGTCGGCGGTGGCGCGGCCGAGCGCCATGATCGATGCATAGGGGCTGGCACTGCTGCCGATGATCATTGCCGTCTCCGAGATTGCAGATGCAGCAAAGACTAATGCAGCGCGCGCCCGGCGATGCAGCACTTTGAAAAACTTTAGCCCGTTTTACATCTTTTTCGCGTCTTTGCGATGTTTACACTTGTAGCCGCTAAAGTTTTGGCGCGGTCTGCAGACGGAACCGTTTCCGATTAGGATGGCTGAAAAAAAGAAAGCCGAAATCCCACGGGTTGTCATTCAGGCAGGTGCGCTGTGGCGCGCCGGGAGTTGCTCATGACATCGAGTCAGGTCTGTTGGTCAGCCCATTGGCGAGGGCCGGCCGCTGCGTTCACCACCCTCTTGCTCGGCGTCGCGCTGATGCTGATCGCGGCCGCACCGGCGCACGCATTCACGCTGTCCGATGGCACCGAAGCCCACTGTCCGCTGGACCGCAACGGCAAGAGCGGCGTCGCGACCGAGCGCTGGGTGCAGTACAAGACACTGGACGAGCGCGACCCGGAGCTGGGCAAGGCGGTGGCGGTGGTGCGTACCGATCCGCAAGGCTGGCCGATGATCCTGATTGATGCGGTGGCCTACCAGCAGAGCAAGGCCGTGATGGCGGCGATGTGGGACTTCATCTACTTCCATGAATGCGCGCATGCGCGTGATCCGCGGCTGTCCGAGATCGGCGCCAACTGTGCTGCGTATCTGGCGATGCAGGACCGCGGGCTGATGAATGCGATCCGCTTCAAGGATATCGAGGCCGCGCATCTGCGCATCCTGAACCTGCCCGAGCAATACGGCGGCAACGGCATCGAATTCTGGAAACGCACGCTCGATTGCGTGGACCGGAAGCAATCCGACCCGAGCGCGGCGCTGGACATGGTGCCGGAATCGCAATAATTCGCTGACGCGGCCCGGTGAGCACGCGGCCATGCGGCGAAGCGACATTGCTTGACTTTTACTGTATATCCGTACAGTATTCATCCCACGCGGCATCCATCCCGGATGCGCACCGGATCAGGAGCCACCCCCATGAGCACCGCCCTTGCCTACGCCGACACCGCCCCGATTCAGGCTGAATCGCGCGATCCGCTGCGCACGCGCTCCGATGTGCAAAGCCTGTGGCGCAAGCGTGGCTGGCGGCCGCCTTCGGAATACCGACAGGATTTCGAGCTCAGCTGCCGGCCCGCGATTCATGCGGGGCTGGTGAAGCTGGGGCCGGGGGTCCGCCATACCGGCAGCTGGGCGCTGCGCGCTCGCTGCGCTCAGGCCGGATTCGCTGCCGGGTCCCACTCGACCCATAAATGCTCGGGCCCGCGGAAGGAAATGTTCGGCAAATAGCTGAAACGCTGCTCGGACAACTTCATGTGCGGCAGGCGCCGCAGCAGCTCTTCGAGGAACACCTGCATTTCCATCCGCGCCAGGTTCTTGCCCATGCACTGGTGCCGGCCAAAGCCGAAGGACAGATGGTCGCGCATGTTGTCGCGGCGCAGGTCCAGCTGGTCGGCCTGATCGAAATGCGCGTCATCATGATTGGCCGAGGTCATCACCATCAGGATCCGCGCACCGGCAGGCACGGCGACATCGCCGATGGTCACATCGCACAGCGCGACACGGCGCCACGCAATAATGGAGCCGGACAGGCGCAGGCATTCCTCCACCGCATTCGGGATCAGCGACGGGTCTTCGGCCAGGTCGCGCCACGCGGTCGGATGCTGCAGCAGGATCTGCAATGCATTCGCGGTGGCATTCGCGGTGGTTTCATGCGCGGCGACGATGCCGGCCATCATCATCGAATGCAGGTAAGAGTCGGTGATGATGTCCGGATGCTCGGCCTGCAGGCGCAGGCCGAATTTCATCCAGCCCGGCCCGGACGGGTCGCGCCGCATCTTGTCCAGAATGCGCCCCGACAGTTGCCAGAAATTGCCGACCGCATGCGCCACCCGTAACTGCTCGGCCTCGTCCGGCCGGCCCCAGGTATTGACGGTGTGCGCAATCGAATACTGGCGCAGCAGCGGCATGTCGTCTTCATCGACCCCGAGAAAATGCAGCGCGATGGTCAGCGGCACTTCCCACAGCATCTGGTTCACCAGGTCGGCCTTGCCATCATGGATGAAGCGGTCGATGTAGTCGCGCGCAAGGCGGCGCGCCATCGGTTCATGCTCGCGCACCGCGGCCGGGCTGAAAGGCTCGATCAGCAGCCGCCGGCGCGCGAGGTGCATCGGCTGGTCTTCATTGACCAGCGTGCGCGCCATGCCATAGTTGTAGCTGGCCAGCACCTGCAGCACGGCGTCGGTCGGCGGCGTGATTTTTTCCAGCGCATTCGACGGGCTGAAGCGCTCATGGTCGCGAAACACCGCGCGCACGTCGTCGTAACGCGTGACGACCCAGTAACCGAGCGTCGGGCTGTAGAACACCGGCTCCTGCGCACGCGCCGCACGCAGGTAACCGGGCGGGTCTTGCAGGAAGGCGTCGCTGAACGGGTCGAATGCGGCCGCGGCCGCACTGACCGGACAGCCGGCCAGCGCAGCATGATCAATCGGGCAGCGACCGGATTCCGGACCCGACATCAGTGCGGCTGTATATGGTTGCGGATCATTGCCAGCCCCAGCACGGTCACGATCATCGAGCCGCCGAGCAGGTTCAGGTACGCGCTTGCGCCGCCGGCGGTGATCATCGCGGCGCCGGCAAAGGAACTCAGGATCGCGCCGAGACGGCCGAACGCGAGTGCCGATGCGGTGCCGGTGACGCGGATCGAGGTCGTGTACATGTGCTCGCACAGTGCATACAGCGCACACTGCAACGCGGTGATGAACAGACCATGCACGCCCAGGCCGAGCAGGAAGGTCTGCGTATCGGTCGTCACGCTGACCGCATTCAGCCCGAGCGCGGTGATGGCCGACATCGCCGCCCAGATGATCATGGGCCAGCGCGAGCCGAAGCGCGTCATCGCCAGCGCGCATGCAATCGCACCGATAATGCCGCCGAAGTTGTACGCCGTCAGGCCCATGCCGGCCAGCGCCGGGGACAAGCCTTCGGTGGTCAGCATGGTGGGCAGCCAGCTGAATGCGCTGTAGATCGACAGCAGCGTCATGAAGAAACTCAGCCACAGCCACATCGTGTCGCGCGCGCGGCCTTCGCGGAACAGCTCGGCGACGCTGCCGCGCCGCACGCTGTCAACCACGCCATCGGTAAAGCCGCGCACCTGCGCGACCTCATGCGACATGCGCGTCAACAGCGCGCGCAATTCTTCCCAGCGCGATTCCTGCCGTGCGAGGTACTTCGGCGACTCCTTCAGCACGAACAGCAGGAAGGTCGCATAGATGACCGGCATCGCACCGCCGATGAAGAAGAAGGTGCGCCAGCCTGCAGTCGGCAGCACCTGGCCGGCGACCAGGCCGGCCAGCATGCCGCCCACCGGGTAGCAGACGATGGCGGTGGTGACTGCAATCGTACGGAAGCGGCCCGGCGTGAATTCGGCGGTCAGCGTGGTGGCGGCCGGCAGCGCAGCGCCGATGCCGAGGCCGGCAAAGAAACGGATGATCGCGATCGCGGTCACGTCCGGCGCATAGCCGATCAGGGTGGTCGCGGTCCCGAACAGGAAGATGCTGGCGATCAGTACCGGCTTGCGACCGACCTTGTCGGCAATGACGCCGGCGACCAGGCTGCCGATGGCCATGCCGACCAGACCGGTGGCCACCGCGATCGAGAATGCGGCGCGCGTGACGCCCCATTCCTTCATGATCATCGGTATCGCATAGCCGATCATCTGGCCATCGAAACCGTCGAGCACCAGCGCGAGTGCGGCCAGTACATAGATCATTTTCTGGAAAGGCGAGAACTTCGCCTCGTCGATCGCATGCATCACGTCATAACTGGCGTGCGATGCGGAAGCTGATGCCACCGTCATGTCTCCTCCGTCGGCCGGCTTGCTGCCGGCTCTGTATGAATGAATACCCGGCCCGCGCTGCTGCACGCGGACCGACGGTGAACCTTAACACATGACTAATGCTTGCTGAAGGCTGCAGCGATCAGTAATTCAGAAGCAGGTCTTTGGCAGCGACCACCATGCCCGGCTTCACGTGCACGGCCTGCACCACACCATCGACGTCAGCGCGGATCATGGTTTCCATCTTCATCGCTTCGATCGATACCAGCGGATCCCCTTTCGCCACCTTCTGGCCAACTTTCACCGCGACCGTGACCACCATGCCCGGCATCGGCGCGCCGACATGCGCCGGGTTGCCTTCCTGCGCCTTCGGATGCGTGACGGTGGAGACGACACCTGCA
>JACCDU010285235.1_pt1 | contig 26627 bp, 36 predicted proteins | sample 7446081 | NCBI WGS metagenome assembly JACCDU01 (sample SAMN15323447, study PRJNA562643) | freshwater metagenome | isolation source: river surface water | place: USA:Blue River Watershed | collected 2017-08-17
CAGAACCGTCTCGCGGTGTACCCCGAGCAGCTCTGCGACCTCCCGAATGCGGAGAAGTTTCACGGACGACAGGCTGGCGTAAGTTGCCTACTGTCGCCAACAACTTTTTAGTACCCTATTCTGGGGAGGGTTCCTGCTGCTGTTCCTCGATGGTCTCGCGGAGTGCTTCGCGGATGGAGGAGTTGATGGCCCGCTCTCCGGTGGTTCCGGGAGCGTTCAGGATGCGGTCCCATGCTCTGAGTTGGCCCGCTCTGGTTCGCAGTCCAGCGGATCCAGCACCACCCGCCATCAGGTTGGCCAGTGCATTGTACTTGCGGTTGCGGAAGAGCGTAGAAACCGCAGACAGCAGGGCTGTACCGGGTCGTCCAGACGCAAGATTTGCGGCTCCCCTTTCGGCTCCCGAGATCAGCTCTTCAATCTGTGCGCCACCAACGGTTGTCCCAGCACGTCCTGCGGCCCTTGCAGCCTCATCCATGACCTCCATACCAGGAACGAGCTGAGTGTCGATGGTGTTGATCAACCTTGGCCCGATAATGGCCTCGATCTGCGCTCTGCGAACAGGATCGGCCAATTCATTCAGTGCTCTACCGATGGAAAATTGCCGTGTGCCTCCTGCTGTAGTCAGCAGAAGCTCCTCGATTGCTCTGGCCCGGACTCCTTGGAGAGCATCTGCGGCAGCAGCATTTCCAGTCGCCGCTTGCCGTTGCAGATAGTTCATCATGGTCTCCGCTGTACGGACGTTTGGAGCCATGTCCAGAGATGCGCTTACAACGGTCCACCCTGGAGTTCCAGTACGAAGCAGTTCCTCGGTTGCTTGTGGCCCAGTGAGATTTCTGGATTCCCTGAGGAAATTGACAAAGTTCCTGATCTCATTGCGATTTCCGAATCCCAATCTACTCAAAGAGCCGGGAGTTTGGTTTTCGATACCAGCAAGACGGGTAGCAAGAGCTTCAAAAGCGTCTGGACGAATGGCTCTCGTTTCTTGATCAACGAACTCGCTGAGAATGCCAGCTCGGATGTTTGACAGAATCGGATTGATCGACGGAACCACTGCTCCAGAGCTTCTGAGGCTTTGATGCAATTGAACCAAATTGTCGATCTCAGGAGCGTCCAACCCCTGTCGGCCAATTGCAGAAACAGCGGACTGTGTGCCTTGTCCTGTGCGCCTCGTTTCTGGAGCGAACAGGCTTCGCACTGCATAGGAATCAAATCGCGGACGGTTTTGAGCGTAAAACCGATTGCCCTGGACGATGGCGTTTGCGGCATCGGGCGGAAAAACAGTTTGAACCTGTCTTTGCACAGAGCCGCTAATGTCTTCAGCCAACCCTCGGATCTGACGCTGGGCCGCGTTTCCAACAGCGTTTCCACTGTAATCTGCAAAATCGTAGAGTTGTCCGATTACTCCGCGAATCTCGTTGTATGTTGCAGGTGTTCCTCGATCAATGACGCGCATCAACTCGCTCAACCCACCGGAATGAGTCGATGGAATCTGTTCTGCAATTCGCCTTGCTTGAGTCTCGATGTTGTTTGGAATCGTCAGCACATACCTGTCCATGAACGGCTGCGCTGGAGCGTAAAGCTGATTCGCCCTATTCCTGAAACTGCTTCTGAGAGACTCTCCAATACCTTCCATCAGTCGACCAGATTCTACCTCCCGATAAAATGGAGCTGGTCCGGCACCAATCAACGCTGTCTGGGCACGTTGTTGAAACTGATTAACCAAGTCTTCTCGTGACTGCCTGAGAACCTGCTCCTGTGCGGTTCCTCTTACTCTTTCCAAAGCATTGTCAATGCGATCAATTCTAGCAGCTTGATTGGACAATTCGTTGGCTTCGCGAACTCCAAGGAATCGACCAAGCCGATTGACCACATTTTGAACTCCACCGGATTCGCCACCTTTGATCCGGTTCAATTCGTCGACCAGCAATTGTTGCTGCTCCTCAAGTTGACCAGCCAACTGTCGTCCGCCTGAAGTCTTTGCGCTTAGTCGTTGCTCGGTAGGTGCAAGCTCAGTAAACGCTTGGCCAACCGTGGATCGCATTCCGGGAGCCATCTGTTCGACGGCTTGCGCTCTATTGGCCCCTTCTTCAAGAATGTCAGCACCCCCACGCAAAGAACGGCCAGCCGCACCAAGAGTTCCGAGCAATGCCGGAACACCAACGTCCAGAGCGGCTCCACCGGGAGTGATGCCGCCTTCTTCCACGTAACGCGCAGTCAAGTTTGCAGCAGCCTGGGTAGCCATCGGGGCAACAATTCTTCCCGCTGGCATTGGTACTGCGCTTCGAATTGCCGCTCCCGCAACCTTCTTTGGTTCAATTTTTCCCTCAACAGCCTGAGCAGCAAGTTCTCCACCAGCACCCGCCAGGGAGTAACCTCCAGCCAGTGCAAGAAGCTCTGGAACGGTTGCTCCAGCAGCAGGAGGGAATGCCATTGTGGCTGCGATTGGAACACCAACCCTGAGGAAAGGAGCAGTAAGCGCGGCCTGCCTCTCTTCGTCTGACTTTGGCTTCAGCCTTTGTTCGTACTCCTGCTCGATGTCGGCCATCGAAGGCTTCGGACCCACCCCACCCTGACCCATTGGCCTCGACTCCATCTCGCGCAGCTCGCCAATCGAACGCTGCTTAGGACCGAGTCCACCTTGGCCAACAGGTCGAGACTCCATCTCGCGCATCGCTCCCACGGAAGGAGGAGCTGAAGCGAAGATTTCTTCGGCATCCTCCTGAGTCGGAGCGGAATCCATCTCGACCCTGAGAGTCCGCCCAGTATCTGGATCCTGAATCTTGAAGATTGGCATGATGGCGATCTGGTTTTCTTTTACTCCGAGATGATCTTGAAACCCTTACCGCTTGTGGTTTTTCCGGCAGCGGGAGGATTGGTTCCACCGGCAGCGGGAGCAGCAGGCTCTTCGTCTTCGTACTGACTCTTCCAACCTTTGATTCCAGACCTGATCTTCTTCCACTTCTGCAACTGTTCATCAGACCTTTTCAGAGCGGATTCTGGCACATCAAACTGTTCAGAGTACTGTTTGATCTTGTCCTGAGAGAATATCGAATCAATGAAATCCAAAGCGTTAGGCAAAAACGCTGCGCTGTTCTGGTCGCCGAAAATGGCTTTTGCTGACTCAAGCTCATTTCCAGTAAGCGATGCTCCGAACAGGTCCTTTCTTGATCCGCCAACAAGTCCCTCAAAGTTTTGAACAATCCTCCTGATGGCCTGCTGCTCCTTGTCTTGACCTAGCAACTTGCTCGTTTTTCCGTAAACAAACCTCTTCAACTGGTTGAAACTCTGCTGAGAAACGTCTTCAACATTTGAAGCTCCAACCAGGGCAGAGATCGAGGATGCAGCCGTGTTCGCCTTTGAGTACCTGTCCAGAATGGAATTGATGTCTTTGCTGGCTTCCTTGGTGAGCGGAACTCCAAATCCAGCCATTTGCCTGATCTCTGGATTTCTCTGCTGAGTTGGAGTGAGGTTTGGGAAGATCTTCTTCCTAACCTCTGGATCCGGCTCATCTTGGAATGACTTAAGAATGGACGCCTGCGTCCTTTGAGATCTGGTTCCAAGACCGCTTTCGTACTCTTTCCACGCAGCGATGGCTTTGTATGGATCTTCAGGAACAGAAAGACCAGCCTGCTCCAGATTTGCTTTTGCGATGCTTTCTTCCCTTTTAAGCCGAATATCCTCAGCAGCTTGTTGGGGGGCCATCCCCAGCTTCTGACTGACCAGAGACTTGATTGCTTGTGTGTTCGCACCAGCGGGAACAGCAATTCCAAGAGTCTCAGCCGTTTTCTTGGCCTCGTTCAGATCTTCCTGCTCCTTCTCGAACTCCTTCTGTCCAATTGCCTTTCCAAGTGAGAACGATCGGCTGTCAACTGGAGCCTGCATTTGGATTGGACCCTGTTCTCCAGACAGCTCCATCTGAGCGACCCGCTTTCCGGCTTCCTCGGACAACATCCGGCGCATCTTGATGTCGTTCATCCGGTTGGTCAGTGATGCCGGATCCTCGGCGACCAGTTGCTGCGCCTCCTGCTTTGGAATGCCGAATTCTGCCGCTTGATTCAGCAGACCCTCCATGCGCTGACGCTGCATGAGCCTGTTCTGCAAGTTCTCCTGGAACAAAGCCTGCCTAGCCCTCTCAGCATCAACACTCCTCTGAGTCGTACCGGAAGCCATTCCGTACAACCCGCCCGTCAGCAGGTTGGCGATCTGCGACACGGCACCGGGCCGGTATTTCGCGGCCTGCTCCAAATCCTGAATGCTTTGTTCAGCCATGATGTGATTGGGTTATGGACGGAAAGCAGCGCGAGTGTTGGCAGCAGAACTGGCCAATCCAGAGATTCCACTGATCACGCCCTGAGCAATTGCCAGAGGATTGCCAGCGTTCGACGCTTGGTACTCGCCCTGGGCGTTGGCCAACGCAAACTGCGATCCTTGACCCAGAAGCTGTCCTGGTCCCGCCTGCTGCATTCCCTGCATGTACTGCGGCTGCGCGAACGGCGAGGAACCCTGCTGAAGCCCGCCAAGCTGCGCGGCCTGCGACACGATGGGCGCAAGTCCCAGAGCGGACTGGACGTTGGCGATGTTCTGCTGCCGGCCAGCGGTGCGCTGCTGCTGCGCTGCCATCTGTCCCGCGAACGTCTGCTGGGAAGCCGTGTTCCGTTGGCCAGTAGCCGCGAGGATGTTCTGGAAGGACTGCTGCGCGTTGCGGTTCGCCGTGTCGGACGTGGTCTGACCGGATTGCAGGAGACCGAGGGCTTGGGCGCGGCGTTGGGTATCCGACTGCTGGATGGCTTGCGAAACCCCGAGCGCTTCCCGGAGCGCGGACGCATTGCCGAGGATGTTGCCAGAAGCCGCTCCACGCGCACGCAATGCCTGCTCTGTGGCCCTTTGAAGGCCGGGAGGCAAAGAACCAGCCTGAGCCAGTTCTCCGCCAATCTGACGCTCCAATTCAGCCCGCATCGAGGCCGACATCCCGGTGTCGCGCAGTTCCTGCGGCAGGGATACCCGCTCGTACTCCGGGGCCGATGGCGCAGTCTCCTCGACGCCTCGGGCACCGGAACGCAGATCGGATAGGAAACGGTCGTAGAGCTTGTACCGCTCGGGATCCGCGGTCTCCAGCTCCCGGCGACGTTGCTCTGCGAACTGGGTGCCGTACTCCTTGGAAAGGTCGAGCTGGGCCTTGGTGAGTTCAGGGGCCAGCTTGGCTAGTTCCCGAGCGGTCTCGCGGGTGATGTCGATGTCCGACATGCCCGTGAAGTCGTAGGACTTCGTTTGGCCCGTGGCTGGATCGACGTAGGTGCCCTTGCGACCCAAGCGCGATGCGGCCTCGATCTCGCGCAGCAGCGGGTACGTCTCGGTTTGGGCGTAGACCGCCTCGCGGTTTGCCGCCGCCATGTCAGGTGCTTTGTAACTTCCGCCCATAAGAAATCCTCTTGTTGAAAAGCAGGTTGCAGTAACGGTCGAAATCGAACAAGCGGACCTTGCCGGTGGTCGCGTTGCGTCCTCCGATCTTGGTGACGTGCTTTCCGCACCGGCTCAACAGGACCTTCATCAGCGACTGGACGGCGTCCTCCTTGCTGGCCACAACGACCTCAACCCATGCGATGGATCCCTCGGGATCGTTGGCCTTCCAGTCATCGGATTGGGACAGGTCGTTGATGAATCGGACGGCACCGACTCCCACGCACTGGCCTTCGTGCTGGATGAATGCGATGCGCCCCTTGAAGTAGCTCATCCATGCGAGAAGCTGATCGTCTGACCAGTTGCGGCAGTTCCCCCACTTTTCGCGAAGCAGGTTGATTGCGCCGTGGGTCATTGCTCGGGCCTGATCGAGTCGAGGAATCCGCTGGTCGTAATACTCTGCGGCATCATCCGACCACCGATACCCGTGGATGTCCTGAGCTTGAACTGGATGTTGTTCCATCGACCGCGAGAAATGAGGTTGAAGGACTTGAGGAACTTCAGCTCCTGGGGCCCAACGTCCACACCTGACTCCAACGTGGTAAACGTCTTGCCCATGTCCGTCGAGAACGCCATGTCGAACGAAGCGGTCCAATCCACGTTCTGGTTCTCCAGAGCGAACTGAACATTGTACCCGGTCTTCTGCGGGATGGGCTCGTTGAAGTTGTACGCCTTGGTGATGATCCGGGATTCGTAAGGATACCCGGAATCGAAGAACGCGGTGATCGGGGATGGATCGGTGCGTGTGTTTGGTAGGTAGTCAGAGAACGACCACACCTGGCCGGAGCCCGAGTTTGCCGACAGGACTTCTCCGCCCCACATGAGTATGGGTCCGTTGCTCGAGAACGAAGTGGGGATGAAGTCCGAGACGGACCAGTTGGTCCAGTAACCGATCCAAGCCTTGGCCAGCAGGTGGTAGACGAGGACGCAGTTGTTTGCGTTTGCGGATCCGGTGAGGATTTCCTGATCGGATTCGGTGAGGATGGGGAGTTGATCCTCGGTGAGGAGATCCTCGAAATCGCTCAGTGGAACAGCGAGCAGGTAGCGGTTGTTCCAAGACACTGCATCGCAGAGGTGCAGCTTGGATCTGTTGATCTTTGAAACGATGTCCTTGATCGGCGCGGAGATTGGCAGGCCAACGTCTGTCTGGGTGCCCGCTTGGATCTGGGCGAGCGAGCGGACGCCGTCGCGTGAGAGGAACAGTACATCGGCACCGACACCGACAATGGATCGGTGGGAGACGCACCCGATGTTTCCCGAGACGAGTCCGATCTCCCAGTCTGCCGGGTCTTGGGAGGGGTTGGCATCGACGTACCAGATGGAGCGTTCCTTGAGGACGAGGAGCCGGAATCCGAACCAAGAAAAGAGTCCTGTGATGGGATCGCCGTCGCCACCGATGCGGACGCTGCCTGCTGGATCCCACGATTCACCGTCGAGGATGTCGGAGAAGTACAGCGTGTCTGGCAGCAGCGTGGTGTCTGCTGAAGCGCAGAAGAGCCGCTGGGTATGCGCCACCAGATAGATCGGCTTTGCGGGAGCGGCGAGGGAAACGTAGGCGACGGCGTGCGATCCGTTGGCTGGACTGATCGTGATGGTTGGTGCCGTGGTGTATCCAGATCCCGGATTGGTGATCTCGATGGCAACCAAACTTCCGGCTCCAGATACGACAGCCACGCCCGTTGCGGTAACGCCAGACGGAGGAGCCGTGAATGTGATCGTTGGAAGATTTGAGTGGTTTGTGCTCTCGTTGATCACATCCACCCGGCTGACCTTGCCTGCGGTGATCGAAGCGTTGGCGTTCGACGAGTTGATGTACTTCAGCGACCCAACGCCATCGGAGTAGTACAGCTTCTCGTTGAGCTGGGCGAAGTACACGTACTCCGCAGATGAACTGTACGAGGACCCGGTGATCGCGCCGAACGAGGTCGTCGGGTTTCCAACGTAAAGCTGGCGGGTTGCTCCCGATGGGCTGTATCCAGCGATGACAATCCGCTCCGATGCAGCTGTGTCGAAGTAGAAACCGGAGATGATCTCGATGTCCGTTGGAAGGCTGCTGCCCCAGTAGGAGGTGATTGCTTCCCAGTTGGTGACGATGCTCTCCCATGTGGCCGACAGGGAGTTGCCGATGATGGACTGGGCACCGTACCGGGTGACGAGATTGCCGAAGTCGTCGTAGTCCATGTTGACCGCATCCGCGAGGGATGTGGCCGGGATGCCGTCAGGTCGAGTGGCGGTGATGACGCCGGAGGGAAACCCGTTGCTTCCGTCCAGGACGATCTGGTCATCGAGAGACTCTGACGATTGGAATGGCATCAGACGATGTCGTTGAAGTCGTAGGAGTAATCCGAGTCAGGAATGATGCGACTGATCTGCTGTTGTTGGCCACGTTCCATGTCCTTCATGGTGGAGACGTGGGCGGTTCCCTCTGCGAACTTCGCTTGGGCCTTGGAGTACTGCCGGGAGTACTCAAGCAGATCGCCTTCCACGTAGGCCATGAGTGCGTTGTCTGCGCCCCGCAGATCGATGGATCGGTTGAGCGTGATGGCTGCGGTCTCGCCGAGTTGGCGAACGCAGGACTGCTTCTTCCCGAGGATGAACAGGGTTCCGTTGGCGTTTGGAGTTGGAACCAGCTTGATGCGCGGGATACCGGACTGGCCGTAGGTGGTCGCGCCATCGGTCATGAGGCGCGAGAGATTGACGAAGTTGTTGGGAGTGGACTTCCGTGAGTCCACGTTGTTCCAGATGTTGGGATCGAGCTGGAAGAACGACTGCCATTCCGCGGCGGGGATCTCGATGCCGTCGGTGTCTCCGGTGACGGTGAAGCGGATGGCCACCGGGAGGTCCAAGTAGGATTCCTCACCGGAGAACGAGGTGTAGGAGGAGGTGACGAACGGACTGATGTTCACGATCTCCTGGCCGTCGGTGATGGAGACCGAGACGACTCCGAGTGTATCGTTCCACAGTGCGCCATCCCAAAGCATGGCGTAGCGACGGGCGGTGAACTTCTTGGCGAGAGCCAGAGTTGCCGCATCGGTGAACGAGAGCTTGTCGCAGGCTGCCTGAGCGATTTCGGAGATGTTCATGATCAGAACTCGATCAGCTCAAATTGGACCTTGGCGTTCTGGGTGGATGCGTTGTTGTTGAACCAAGTAGCCGTTCCATTTTTAGCCACAGTGATCGTTGATCCAAATGCGCTTCCAAACCAAACCTTGAACGTGTGAGTTGCAGAAGTTGATGTGAACTCGCCTTGAGCAATCAATACCACATCGTTGTTTTCTGCTGAAAACTGAGCAGCAACCGCAACAACGTCTCCAGCAGCTCCAGAATCTTTTACGATGCCAGCGTAAAACGATGTTTGGCCATAAACTGGAACATCAACAACGTTGATTGGAATCGAAACCTTCAGCAGCGCCTTGTTTCCAACCGTTTTAGGAGTCCAAGTGTAAGACCAATCCGATGTGGATCCGCTTTGCTCAAGAACGTCGTAACCTCCTGATCCAACAGTTACCGATTGTTCAGATCCAACAGGCTTAACAATGGTCTCCGAGTAGATGAACTTCACTGCTCCAACCGCTGAATACAGAACTGTCCTGACCTGATTTGGATTTGCTGAATCAAGAATCAAGAATCTGTCAGTCGAAACAGGAGGAGTAGACTTGGCTGCTAGATTTGTGAAAGTAACAGTTGCCGATCCAACGGTCACAGTGTCGCCAGCAGCGTCACCAAGAGTAGTGTTTCCGTTAAGCGTGCTCGGTCCTGCGACCGTGATGAACCCCGAGACCGTCGCGCTTGAGATGGTGCAAGCTCCAAGGGTAGCACCTCCAACGGTTCCGATGGTTGCTGCGCCGGTACTGAGGAAGGTGCCGGTGTTCGTGATTCCCGCGACCGAGATTGCGGAAGTGAACGTGGTCGTCGAGTTGAACGTGACGCCGCCGTTGAAGACCGCTGCGTTCCCGACCGTGAGACCTCCCGCGAGCGTGTTGGATGCGCCGGCATTGGATTGAACGATGTTGCCGTAGACGGACAGGTTTCCGCCCGACGTGCTGATGTTGCCAGATGCTGCGACCGTGGACGAGAATACCACTGCCCCGGTGACATTCAGTGTGGACGAGAACACCGCTGCCCCGGTGACATTCAGCGTGGACGACAGGGTAGTCGCTCCAGCCGCAGAGAACGTGCCGCCAACAGCAGTGTTTCCGCTCGCTGCAACGACGGTGAACTTGTTGGTGTTGACCGTGATGTTGCCCGCCAGGGTGACATTGCCGGCCACATCCACGGTGCCGGTGAACGCAGCAGCAGTGGTGGAGAGCTTGAGCGAACTGTCGTTGCCGCCGCCATCGCAGATCGTCTTCAGCGATGAGTTGATGATTGCCGTATCGGTGGTCTTGAGGAGACCCGTGTACGTTGACGAAACCGTTGAACCTGTGAGCGGCGTACCCATATCAGTCTTTTGGGAGTGCATACCATCCGGCGGGGATGGTCACGCGGTTTTGGCTGCGGACGAGATTGCCGTCCTTGGTTTTGACGAAGACGCGAGCCTTGACGGGCTCGGCCAGGAGCACGGGTTCGCCTTCAGGAACGAGGATCACCCGGCTGGCGCATCCGCTCATGGCGATCAATGCGCTCGCGCAGATCACGCTTAAGATCGTCCTGGGGCTGTGCGAATTGGCCATGGGTATCCTTTCCGGCGAGTTCCTCAAGCCACTTGAGGATTGCGGTAACGATTTGACCGATGACGTTCACTTCTCGGGCGTGGCGTCCTTGGCGGCGATGAGGCCGATGCCCGCGGTGACGGCGGCGATGACAGCGGCGATATCGACGTTGGTGGAGGGATCGTTGTCGAAGAGTGCGCGGAGTGCTCCGCCGACTGCGACGAGGATGGCTCCGATACCGGCGATGGTGGTCTTTGTATTCTTCATGATTTGTCCCAGTTCCTGATGTGTTTGATGAGAATGATGATGCCGATGACGAGGCCGACCAGCAGAGAGGCGAACCGGAGGTACGGACTGATGGCGTCGATGAAAGAGATCGCGACGGATCCCGAGGTTGCGCTGGTGGCGATAATGCCGTCTCTGATGTCGTTAGTATTCATCGGCTAGAGAGTGTGAATGCGCCAGACGCGACCCATCATTTGGAGGATTCGACGTTCAACGGGTGTGGAGAGCTTGGTTGATGAGATTGCAAACATTGCAATCTGACCTCCCCATCCTTGGGTCACATTGTATGTTGCTGGGTTAACCAATCCACTCCAATCAGTGAATGCGTAGGTGACTGATCCGGTGACTGTCTTTGAGTTCTGCGTGGTGGTATTGATTGAACAGACTGAAGTCGTTGAGTCGTTCGAAATCACTGCCGCAAACGGTTGATCCACTGCAACACTTGGAGTGTTTTCGTTCAGGTCATTCCAAGTTGATACTCCATTACCGAAAAACGACGCCATTTTTGGTGTGGAACCAGTTGGATATGACGTGTTCTTGAGCCCGTAGAACGAAGTCGTATCCGGCTGGGATCCAAGCACCCTTTGGTAATCAATCCCGGAGCTGATTACGCTGCTTTGTGCACAGATAAACACTGAGCAGCTTGTGGAAGACGCTGTGAGTTGTGGTGTTGTTCCTCCTGTGGACTTGTTGATGATTACAGCCTTCTGGCTGCTTGGAGTGATCGCTGGTTGTCCGTTGATTTTTACGTTGAACAGAGCTGGAGTATAAATGTTCAGCGTCTGCGCGTTGTACTGAGATCTGCCTTTCCCGCTGATTTCGACGGTGTAGTACGGCGAACTGTACGAAGTCTGTATGGTGCCACGAGAGTCAATGACCATCTCGCATCCAGCGGTTGATGCGTCGAAATGGCGTTGGCGTCGGCGTCCCATAAATCACCAGTAAATCCGCAGGCCAATCAATCGTGCGTCCGCTCCAAGCGTGTCAGAACCATTGCTGACCTTGCGGGCAATCTTCAGCACCAGAATGCGCGAGGCGGCAGCGGTTCCTCCAGCGGTAATTGCCGAGGTCGTCGGAGATTCGTGCAGGTCGCTGGCAGCCAGCAGAGTGTCGGTGGACGTGACCTCGGTTCCGAACGCGGAGTCGATGGCATCGTCGTTGGCCAAGAACCTGCCAGAGATCCCCCAGACCACTCCGCCGGAACCGGAATCAGCGGTCCACGTAACGGACGCCGTGAATGTGGTCCCAGTCCATCCAGTGGGAGTGCGGATCAGCACCGTGGCCGACTCTTCAATGGAAGGATCGAAGTCCACGGTGTCGTAGCCGACCTTGTTGGTGCTGGTCTCCGAGGTGTTGGAGGATGGCCCGTTGGTGATGGCCGGGATGATGTCGGCTGCCCACACGTCGTAGGAGTTGGAGCCACCCGAAGCTCCCGCCAACAGCGTAGCCACCGAAACCTTGCAGGTGGTTGACGTGCTGGCATCGACAATCGGCAGGACATCGTTTGCCGTGTCGATTGCCGGGATGGATGTGAGTGAGGAGATTTTAGGCATGATCAGGCCCAGGCGGTTTGCGGAGCGTTTTCAGGACGTGGGCCTTGCTCCGAGGTCCACACGATAAATTGGTCTGCGTCGATTGGTACTTCGAGGTTTGCAGCGTCCCGGAAGAGGACCCAGTGCTTGCCGTCGGACATAAAGATTGGGTCGCCGTCTTCGTCGGTGCCGGTCTGGTGGATCCACGGACCGAGGATGGCCAGTGCGTAGGTGTGTGTTGCGAGTGTGGTGACGGGGTTGCCGTCCTCGTCGAAAGAGACGAATCCATTATCCAGACCGAACTGGACTGCCTGCTCCTGGGTATCGAATTTGAGCAGGTAATCGATCATGGCGTGGAGAGGGCTTGGAGTTGGGCGTTGGTCTTGATGGTGTTGTAGTACTGGATGGCTTGGATCCAGCCATTCAAGTAGTTGCCACTTTGTCTGTAACCCAACGTCATCTGAGTAACAGTTGGCATCGTCTGCGTAGTGTTTGTAACTGGAGCCAGCCCGTTACAAGAAAACGCATAATCGTTCAGCTTCATCCTGCAAGCATGTCCAACAGGAGAACCGACAGCGGTTACGAATCCTTGGTCAAGGTTGTTTGTGGTTCCTCCTGAATCCACAATGCTGAAACGCTCTGTTCCAGAACCAAACAAGTTTACCAACCTCTCGTTTGCAGTGGTGTCATCAATGGAAAGAGTGGTGCTGCTTACAGCTAGAGTTGGCCTTCTGAACTTAACCACAACCGATCCCTCCGTCTGGTTGTAAAACCCCGTAAACGCCGCCCCGGTGATGGAGCACACGTCGGCGGATCGGGCAAGTGATCCAGTGGTCGTTGGGATGTAGGACGAGGCGAAGAAACCGACTTCGAACTGGGCTCCCCAGACGAAGATGTCGGAGGTGGTTTGGCCGGTGTATGAAGGTGCAGACGCTGTGTTGGTGTTGTTTGTGAAGCAAAGATATACTCCGCCAGCAGTTACTGATGCAACAGCAGCCGCCGAGATTGACACTCTCCACCATCCATCTTGAAACTGTTGTGCTGAATATGTAAACGATCCAGTTACAGCACCAAAACTTCCTGTTGATACATTGAATGCAACATTTCTAGTTCCAAATCCTCCAGTGAACATGACAAACGATATCCAGTCTGGAGCTGTTGCACCTGTTCCTTTTTTTACGAATATTGAATATGAGTACGTTGTTCCAGATGTTACGGAAGCTGAAGCCGGGTTTATGTAGTGCTGACCATTTACTGCGGTTTCAGACAAGCGATCAGCGTTTGATGTTCCATCTGGAGATGTTGTCTGATCTGCTGTTGTAGATGTGTTTAGCTTTGTCCAAGCAGCGACTGTAAAGTTGTCGCTATAAGGTGTCAGATTCGTCCTCTGCTCCTCAATCAGCAACCCACGGCACAGACGGGTAACCGGGTCGAAGTCGATGCGCGGCACGTTGGTAGCCGCCGTCTTGATCAACCCATCGCTTCCAACAAAGGTCCGCGTTGTCGAAGCATTCGTGAACGTCGGCAGCGGACCAATGTTGGCCACATACGCCTGTCGAGCAGCGAATTGCAGGTCAAGCGTCAGCGCGGGATCGTATGGAGTCACCAACCCCTTCTGCGCGTTGAGCCTAAGACTGGTCGAGAGGCGCATGGCTTAGAACGTGATCTTGCCCTTGTACGCAATCACGGTCCCGCTGGTGAGCTGGAAGCTGTCGATGCTGCCAACGATAACCATGCCGGCGGGGATGGTGGTGGAGGTCCAGGTTCCACTCACCCCCTCTCCGGTAATGGACGTGAACACTGCGTTGGAAACCACCTGCAACGCGCAGAACGGCCCGCTCTGAAGCGTGGTCGCAGTAACCAACTGGAACCCGGATGTACCCATCCCAAGTTCGATGGCCAAGTTTGAGATGTCGCTCATATGTCCCAGATCTTCCTGATTTGATTCTTCGTGAAAGTGCTTTCGAACCGGGTTCCTTGCCGGTCTTCCATCTTGCTGAACCCCTGCTTCACCTTGTCCTTCAGTTCAGCTTCTCTGGCAAAGCCGGTGGCAGCGAACCTCGCAATGGGTTGACGCTGCCACCGCTTCCCCTCAACAACGATGGATTCAGTTCCCATCGGAGCGATTTGCTCGATGGACTTTCCGCCGTTTTCAAAGGTGTAGATGGGCATGTCAGGACTCCATCTCGCTGTCGTACTTCTCGACCATCTTGCGCATGGACTTTTCGTCCTCGGGCATCTCGGTCTTCTCAGAGTCCTTGTTCTGGTACTCGGCGGCCATACCACCGACCGACAGGATCTCCACGTAGGCTTCACCCTCTTCGATCTTCTTCACGCGAGCCTTGACCTCGGGAAGCGTGACCTCGTCACCGATCTCGGGAGCAACATTGCTGTTGTCCTCTGCATCGGTCGAGAGAGCCTCGACAGGAATAGAAATCATGGCGCGATCTTCGTCGGACCCGTTTTCCCCGCAAGCGGAATGGGAAAAGGGGACACCGCCTTGGCGATGCCCCCTCGGTCCAACGGCAATCACCATGATGGTGGCCGTTTTCTTCATACGATTACACCGTGGAAGCGGTCTTGCAGCGGTGGACCAGGTACCAGACCGGGTTTCCGGTGGACGCCGTGTTACCGGCAGCCAGACGGAGCGCGGTGAAGTACAGCTTCACGCCGACAGTGACCAACTGGTTGAGCGGATCGCTCTTGTCGGGCGTGTCGGTGATGACGATCTTCGGAGAGAGCGGATCGTCGCCCGTGAGGTGGGGGATACCGAACGACTCGTTGCCGAACATGAACGAGGCGATGATGTCCTTGCCGGTTCCGAGACCACCACCAGCCGAGGACGCCTGGTACACGAACTCGTCGGCATCCGTGGAGGAGCCGGTCGAGATGAACGAGTTGGTCTGGGTGACAACGCGGCAGCCGTAGATGGAGCCGACTTCGCCCTTGTAGAAGGGTTGGCCCTTGTTGCCGTAGTTGGAGGCGTTGAGCCAGTCGCTGTCGCGCATCAGGTCGCGGGCCACGCGAGGATCGGTCGCGTAGACGTAGCTTCCGTTGATGAGCGGGGCGCGATTGCGCTTCAGCCGGGTCATCATGTCGAGGATCGCGCTGGCCGTACAGGTCACCTGATTCGCCGTCGTGCTGGCGTTCAAGTCCTGAAACCGGGGCGGATTCGTGGCCACAGCAGCATTGATCAGCGCACCGGGCACGCCGTACACCTTGATACCGCCAGAGGTGGCATGGGTGTTGATCGCGTCGTCGTTGGAGATCGTAGATTCAATCGCCGTACCAATGGACGAACCGCTGGTGCTCAGGTTGGAACCCACCAGCGTGTTGCGGATGACGGAGTCAACCCACAGGGCCATGTCGAGACCGGAGGTCTTGGTGGCCTGCTGGAGCGAGTTGAACAGGTCCGTGGCCCGCAGGATGTCGGTGAGGCCGATGACCTGACCGTACTGCGCGAGACCCTTCTCCAGCTTGTTAAGCGCGAGCTGGCGGTAGCTTCCCGCCGCGATGGCGGTGCCTTCCGTGCTGATCGTCTGGACACCGGCAATGCTCGGAGCCCCGAAGCGGAACATGGTGATGGCCTTGTTGCCGTTGTTCTTCGGGATCGGAGCCTTCATCGCGAACTGATCGAGGATCGTCTCCTGCTGGACGATGCTGAGCAGCTCCTTGCTGAAGTAGTTCTGGAACTGATTCGTGAGCGTGGTCGAGGTAGTAACTGGCATGGTATGCTCTTTCTTTTCAATCAGGCTTCACGGTCAAACTCTCGCGCAGCCTTCATCAGGCGATCCCGCTGCTCCTTGAGCGGCATCTTGGCAAAGTCTGTTTCCTCTGCCTTCAGCGGTTGGGTGGCCGTTCCCTTCCCGATTGCTGTTTTCTTCTGGAGCTTGTCCAACTGCTCCTTGAGCGATTTGTTCTCCGCTTCCAGCGACTGAGACATGCCGGCAGCTTTCTGGAGCTTCACGATCTCGACGGCGTGGGCCAGTCCATCGGGCGCGGCCCGGAGGATCTGGAACTTGCCGATCAGGTCCACGGTGGACTTGTACAGGTCAGAATTCGGATCCTTCAGTTCCGGCTCCTTTTCGGACAGTCGGAGGTACGTGTCCTCCCACGCCTTGTTGAACCGTTCCTGCTGGACCTTGCTCTGATGTTCACCTGCGGCCTTGCGAGCCTCTGCTGCCTTCTTCGATGCGGCCTTCGCGAGATCCTTGTCGCCATCGGCTTCAAACTCCCGCGCTGCCTTCTCGTAGTCTTCAGCGGTGAACCCTGCCTCGTCCCGGTACGTGTCGGTGGCCTTGGCATCGGTTTGCTGCCGTTGCTTCTGCCACTCATCACGTTCGCGGGCCAACGCTTCCTTCTCGGCCTTGAGGGCCTGCTTCTCGGCGTTGATCGTCTCCCAAGTCTTGCTCTTCCGAGCCTGTTCCTGGGCGAACTTCGACTCCTTCTTCTGCTCGGCCTGCTTCGTCTCCTTCTTCGGAGCCTCTTCAGGCTGCGCCTTCGTATCCTCCGCCTCCTCGGAAACTTCCTTACTGGCAGAAACCTCATTCTGAGGCTCCGTTTGCTCGGTTGCAGATGACTCTGTGGGAGTCTCCTGCGTTTCCCGGCTGTCAATATCGACGCCAGAATCGAAGTCCCTTGCGGCTGCAAGAAGACCGTCAGCACTCAACACTTCACTCATGGTTGCCTATTACTCGTCCAGTGACCGGCAAGAGTCACTGTCCGTACCTTGACCCTTAGTTGCTCGTATCAGAATCCGGGTCTGTATCCTGATCCGAAATGGATTCAGCGTTGGCCATCACTTCGATGACCTTCACCAAACTGGACTGACCCATGGCGAAGCCGCACGAATAAGGCAACTGGTTTCTATCAGTGATCGCGGCGGCATTCTGCATGAGTACAGTGTTGAGCAGGACGTTCTTGAACCTCTTGCCGGTGTCGGACTTGAGGAATACCTCAAGTCGCTCGGCGTCCTGCTTTGTCCACTGCTCGGACGCGACCCATTTCTGGTGCCGCGTGAAGATCCATGCTGCCTTGAGCCGGTCGAGTAGCCTGATCATTTCTTCTTGGCGGCTTTGCGGAGCCCAGCGGCAGCCTTCTTCTGGAAGGCTTCCTTGCCGAGCTTCTTGCGCCCGATGTAGGCAGCGAGAGCCTTGGGATCGTCGGCTCCCTCTTTCTTGAGTTGGGTGGCCAGTTTGCTGAACTTTGTCTGTTTCTTCATAAATCTACCAGGCGCGACAGCTCCAATGCCTCGGAGTCGTCTTGTCGGTTGCAGTATCGCAGTTATGGCGTGCGCGGAAGTTCTTTCGGCGTTCCGGGTTGTCCCGTTTGATCTCCATGTTTGGGTCCCCGAACCGGACCTTGATCACTGTTCCCTTCGGGTTTAGCACGTACACGGCTTTCTTCTTCCGTTCGCCTGGCGTGTAGAAGGGTTTGTTGAGCGAGACTTCCTTGCCTTGGTACTTGGCCATGGATGTTATTCCTTAAAACAGTTGCGGCAGAAGGTTTCGCCGCGCTCTGAGAGGCGGCATTCGGTGACGTAGAAGGAGTCGCCGCAGGATTGGCAGGTCTCAAGCCAATGGGATTGAACTCCCCACACCAGTCCTGCTGATTGACCGACGGAAAGCAGCTTGGCCTCCCGCTCGGTGGGTATCGGTGGCACGAACCCGCTAGGAAGAATTTGCACTGTTTACAGGAGATCATTGTACGGGAGCGGGAGCGGCGGGAGCCGGCATCTGCGGTTGTTGCGGTTGGAGCATCCCAGTGGATTCAAAGAACTTCTGGATCTCCTTGCGGAGCTTGCGGGCCTCGTTGGTGGACACCTGCTCGTAGCCTTGCAGGAGTGAATCGAGCCGCGTCATGAACGCCTGCTGGGCAGCCGGTGTGAACTGTTGGCCCTGCTGCATGGCCCCGTTGAGGTACTGCATGAGCACACCGATACGACCGGCGAAGTTCTGACCGGGCTTGGCCGGCACCGGGATGCCGACGAGCAGTGTCGGGATGGTCTTGGTCTCGTCCTCCAGTTCGTCTTGGGCCTTCTGACCGGGATCCCGCAGCAATCGCTTGATCAACGACGGGTCGTCCAGCTCCATGATCGACTTGTCCAACTCCACCTGGTCGATCCACGGCGAGTTCTGGAAGAGCTGTTTCCGGTTGATGGCCTGCTGGATCATCATCTGTCGGCTGACCATGTCCATGCCGCCCTTGGGTTCCAGCTCGTACTGGTCGTGGAGGGCCACGGGATCTGCCTCCAGCGAGTCCTCGGCGAATCGGTAGCGCAGGCTCTTGGAGTCGTACTGGATGTACAGGCTCCACGCTTGGCGGTAGAGCTTGCCGAGAGCCATACGGAAGAGTCGCGCACGCAAGTCACCGGACTGCATGGACTGCGCGTTGATGGACTGGATCTCGGTAGCGGTGCGTCGGTCGCTGCCACCGGACATCGCGGTGGACATGGCGTAATCCGGTGAACCGATGCGGTTCTCGGCGATGGACCGGGTTGACATCATCTCCTGATCGAAGGAGATGGGCGGTTGCGGCATGGTCACGGGCGCCACGCCGTAAGGGAGGATCTGACCGGGTTGGAACCGCAGGTTGATGGAGTTGGGGATCTCGCGCTCTGCCCGGAACAGCGGGCGGTTGTAGAGCGTCATCGCGTCGTGCTTGTGGTTCCACATCGACGTGAGGCTCAGTTCGAACGGGGCGAGGATTTCGCACACACCGCGAGGTGAGAACCAACCCTTGTCCTTGATCTCGTATGGGAAGTCTACGAACGGGGCTTGGCCGTGGTCGTAGGGCAGTTCCATGGGATCCCGCAGGTCGAGATCCACGGCAGCCGGCGAGTAGGTGTAGACCTCCCACTTGCCGTCGTCGCGCTTGCGGTACACTTCCCAGACGATGACACCGTCGGTGTTGGTGGTGTACGTGATGCCTTCGCGAAGCTGTTTGGCGGACGACTCCAGATTGGTGCCCGGAATGTTGTCGTCGTTGGGGTTACCGCGGATGCGCTCGATGGTCTTGGAATCGGCTTTCCATCCGTACTGGCGGGCCATGCGCTTGTATGCGGCGATGGACATCGGCATGACCTGCACCATCCAGTCGGCGTCCTGAAGATCGACGGTGTAGGCCGGTACCAAGAAGTAGAGGGGATCGATGGCCTCGAAACCCACGCGTTTGTCGCCGGGGTTCCAGTAGCACTTGAGGACACCGCGACCGGACATGAGGGTGTAGTCCACCCAGGACAACACCTCGTCGGTGAAGTTGGTCTTCTCGCGGATCTTGTAGTTGAACCAGTCCTCGGCCACCCGTGTGTAGGCGTTGAGCTGCTGGCGCATCGGTACGAACGTGGCAACAACGTCCATTCCGAGGGCTTGCTGGAGGAAGAGTGGCTTCAGCTTCTCGATGGCAGTGTCGATGAGGGGCCAATGAAGGTCTGCTGCCTTGAGCCACGGCTTGTTCTGCCGGCGGAGCCCATGATGACGGAGTTCGTACCAGCGTGTCTGGCGCGTTTCCCACGGCTGCCGCTGATCGACAGCTTCTTCGATCTGCCCTTGCAGATTTTGCCGTTGTTTGTCTGTCATCATCTCCTCCAAGCGTTATCCACCGACCTCGCAACCTGCAAGCGGACCTGAATCCGGCTCGATTGGCCCGATTTCCTCCTCCATCCGCTGCAAAAGGCTCTTCCCGTCCTCACCCAAGGCGCGGAAATACTCGTCCATGCGTCTGCCACCGGCAGCACAGAAGGCCAGTACCAGTGCATCCGCTCGATCCGGCGAGTTGATGCCTCGGGAGCGCAGCTCGTCCTTGCCTTCCAGAGCGAGTTTGCCTTTGCCGTTGGTGCGGACCTTGCGATTGATGAATTGGTTGAGCGTGATCTCGTCGTTGCCCGCTGGCCCCAGAACAATCTCGTTCTTTTCGATGGATCGCCCGAACTCAATCCACATTTCTGCGCCTCTTGAGACGAATTGATCGTCCCGGATGGCTTTCTCGCCGAAATTCACGCGGTTCACGTCCCATCCCTCGGACTTGAGCGCATCGCACATCACGATACCCATGCCGCCGGCGTCCGCGTAGATGTCTTCGGGTCGCAAACTCCACTTCCTGAACTGGTGGATGAACTTCCCGATGGAATTCATGGTGTCGCGATCCCGCCACGTCACCAATCCCTTGATCACATTGCCCTGACGCACCGCCAGCACGCTCTCGTCGCCACCGGCAGAGAAGTCGCACCCCGCCATGAGCCGTTCCCCCTTCTCCTTGGCCTCCGGTGGGTTGGAAACCGCCTTCTGCCAGTCCGCCGTCTTGACTGCCGTGAGGGAACCATCGTCCTCCATGAACTCGGCGTAGATCATCGAGCGCACCAGCGGGTGATTCTCGCCCCACCGCTCGATCTGGTCGTTGATCCAGTCCTTCTTGATGTGCGGACAGTCGTGTGCGGTAACGGTAAACGTCTTCCACTTGCCGTCATTACGCCGGAATATCTCGTAGAAGTACCCACTGGCACCACCAGGCGACGACATGAGCAGCGTGCGCGTGGGTTGGCAGCGTTCCATCGACTGGAAGATGCCGTCCTGAACGGATTTAGCCTCGTCGATGATGTACAGCAGGTTGTCTCCCTGACCTTGACCGTGCCAACCCTCGGCTTTCTCCGGGTTGGAAGCCGAAAACCCGATGCACCGGGCCGGCGGCATGTTGGATCCGCGTCTGGTGTACGTGATTTCGCCGTCCACGATGCGGAATCCAACGTCTTCACCGCCCAAACCATTGGCCAACTTCCTCAAGTGAGGCCACAGAGCGTCTTGGACCTGCCGGTAAACGCCCGCTGTGCACACCACCAAGCTCCCTGGGAACCGGCACATGTGCCAGATGATCAGGCTGGCGGCCACGATGGATGTCTTGCCGCTGCCGTTGGCTGCCTTGAGGGCCACCTTGGAGTGCTTGTAGTCAGCAGCATCCAGCACGGCTTCCTGCCACGGGTAGATTTCCATCCCGAACATGAGCCTCGGCCAGTTCTTGGCGAGGTTCAGTTCCTTGATGAGCTTGGCCTTCTGCCAGCCTGATATCTTGGCCATTTCAACCTTTCTGGCAGATGCTTACGACGCGGCGTTCGAACGTGTCATCGTACTTCTGGCGTTCGCGGATCTGCTGGATGGCTTCCAGTGCATCTTCGTACACGGCGTTCCACCGTTTCCATTCACGATTCACCGGGCACAGGAACTCGACGTAGAACAGGAACTTCATTGGGCCTCCTTCATGGCTTGTGCAATCACCGGGAACTGGATCTCAAAGAGATGGCCAATCATCCTTGCGATCTCTTGGTGCTCCTTCTGCGTACCGTTGCCGGTACGTACCTTAAGGTAATGGATCCATGACCGCACGTTGCCCTTCATGTACAGCTTCGTGCGCGTACAGAGCGGCAACACCATGCGTGCAGTCTCCCTGCTGACACCTTTGGACAGCAGCAGGTCGTAGCTCTTGAGGCAGATGTCCAAGGTCTCAGCGACCTCACGGTTCAATGTCCAATCATCGACCTTGTTGCCACTGGCCTGCCGGTTCTTTGGGTCCTGGGTACGGAGTTCCACCGGCTCAAACCCCTGCACCTCGGAATACCGTTGGCTAAACTCTTGGACCGAAAAGCTCCGATGTCGCAGGATCTGCGCTGCAATCGCTCTGGATGTCTCGATCTCCACCGTCCAATCCGCCATCTCAAACACGGACCAGTGCCCGTTGCGTAGACAGTAGGCCAACAGCTTGTGCCCCGTGTCGTAGTTCTCTTGGTTCTTCGGATTGCTGACCCTCGCGCAGTACACCATCAGGTCTTCCGCCGTCTTCGCTCCCCCAAACAATGGGACAGTCACACTGACAGATTTCACATTCATCGGGAGCCTCTCTTCGACAGGTTGCGGAACAGGAACCCAAACTCACACAGACACACCCACATGCAGGCCAACTGCATCACCGCGTAGGACACACACCAGATCTCCAGAAACAGATTCACTTGAGCCTCCCATTGACGATCCCCCAGACAGTCTGGAGCGATCTTTTGAATTTCTTCGCCAAAGCAGTGTACGTCACACCCTCGGACCGCAACCGGATAATCTCCTTGCGATCCTCGTCGCTCGTCCGTCGCCACTGCCGTTTTCCGTTCACCGTGTACTTGTACACCGATGCGTGGCAGCACCCTACAAGAGCGGCAACCTCCCGCGTGCTACGCCCCGCCGTGTGCAGCTTCCAGATCATCTTCTGCTTGGCCTCACTCAGCTTGGTATTGTTCTTCGGCAAAGCCACCGGCTTCTCGCGCTTGGGTTCCTTGACCGGCTTATCCGGTATCCGCGCCGTGACCTTCGGCATGAACTGCTTCATGTACTCGCGGCTAGGTAAATCAATCTTCATAGCTCAATCTTCCATCCTCTGCGTCTGGCGTTGTTGGCGACGATGCGAAGCACCCGGAACCGCGAATCTCCAAACACTTCCGGGACGATACCCGTGGAGATCCACAGCGTCGGTTTGATCTGTTTCGCACCAATCACCAACCACGCCTTTTTCTTCCTCAGCTTCACTCGATGTCTTCCGTAATCCTGATCTCACATCCCGTGTTCACGGTGGCATACCGCTTCCGCAGCCGCCCATCGGTGACTTGCGAATCATCGTGCCAGATCCCGGCGGACGTGAGCGCATCCAGCACAGCCTTTTCCAGATTGTCCCGGTCCGGTTTCCCAGTAGGCCGCGTTGGCGCCGATGCCTTCAGCACGCTCGCGTTCTTCCCGCTCCCATAGTGAGCCTTGGGCCTCGGCAGATAGAACGTCAGATCACACCGCACCGGAATGCCAGCGGGGAACAGGCCAGCATTCCCGCGTACCGCATGGATGACGCAGGCTTTCCACTCGTTGCTGGTGCCGGGATCGTACATCCTCGCACGCCCACCGAACGACGTTGCGCGAGGTCGGGGTTGTCCAACGGGGAGCCCAGGGACAAAGACGGATAGGGATTTCATTCATCCCCCTTTGCTGCCTCGCGGCATCGAATGGATCGTTCCCAGCCCTCTATCTGACACCACGTCGTCCCGCACTCAAAGTCCGCAAACGAGGCGGCGATGGTTGCAACGCAGGATCCGCAGAAGTCGCAGGTCTTGTTCATCGTCCGTCCTTGTCCTTGTCGGAGTCCTTGTCGTCCTCACAGCGTCCATCAAACGTGTAGGCCACAGTAGCCACCGCGCTCGCTGCCGTGCGCCACGCCAACGAGTAATCACCCGGACCGCTGTACCACGTCCGCGCACTGGCCTGCGTAACCACCGGCACCGTGCCAGCACCAATCCACGCGGACAGATTGCGATTGGTGGATGCCGTACCTGCCAGCACCACCGGGAAGCTGACCAGATTCGTCGCGTTGGATACCGCCACTCCGGTGTGCGTCCCAACCACAACACTCGACGCCACCAGTCCGCCAGCCGACACAGACGCCGCGTTGGTCACCACCAACTCATACGCGGGCTGCCGAACAACCCGGCTGAATACCACCCGCGCCAACGCTTCGCTCGAAGCATCCACCGTCACCTGGACGGAGCGGAGCTTCCCGAGTCGCCCATCGAACTGCGGGACCCGGTTGGTGACGCTCCAGTCCGTCAGCGTTGGGTTGATCGTGATCGTGTGTGTGACCGTCGCGGCCTGCGTTGAGTAGGCCAATCCAATTGCCATCAGTGTTCTCATGTTCATTTGGTTTGTGTTGTTGAAATCCGTTTCGCCATCCGAACCAGCTCTTCGGGGACGCACTTCCCTCCACGAGCATGTTGGTGCGCCTTCTTGTGGTGCAGATAGTCGCAGCTCGGAACCACGCACTCCAATGCTTCCTTCATGAGCTTCAGCCCGCGCACCGCTTCCTTCACATCATCCGTGCCAAGCAACGCCGTGAACTCCTCCCGCAGCTTCCAGTTCTGGTCTGCCTGCTGCCTTGCGCTGTCTCGCTCGGCGATGAGTAGTCGGATCCGCTTGTTGGCCTCCTGAAGCTCGCGTTCCAGTTGGCGGGCGAACTTTACCGTCACATAGTCCCCATGCGCTCGGTGTTCCAAAACTTCCGTCCCACAACTTTCCGCATCCGTCCTGGGCGTCTCCACCATTTTGCCGGTGTCGGGAATATGGTTCATCGCTTTGCCTTTCTGTGCTTCTGTTCCCACCGCCGGACAGCCCGCCACAACGGATGCTTCTCCCCAGGCCATGCACTCATGCTCATCGGCTCGCCGTCCTTCCTTAGCAAACCAAACATCCCGTGGCTATACTCCCAACGCCACACCCGCCCACGGATACGGGTCTGACCACCTTCGTCGGGGAAAGTGAGGATGCAGGGATTTCCAGCGATCTCGGTGCGGATGGTCATGGGTTGGCCTCCTTTCCGCCAATCTTCGCGTCATCCCAACCCTGCAATGCGTTGTCCATCTCCGTCGTCCTCATGCAAATACTCGCAGGATCCAACAGCACGTACATCCGATTGCCCGCCTCCTCCAACTTCCTCGCGTAGGCTTCCAGTTCCTCCACTCGTCGATTCGCGTCCTGAAGCTCGCGCTCCAGTTGGCATGCCACCCCGGCCACGACAGTTTCGTTTCCCGTTGGAACTTGGCCGGTGACACGGAAAATCGCGCACCTCACACGCGGTGTAAGTCCGTCGCTCATGGCTTTTCCCCCTTCGCCTCATTCCACCGCGCAACGTCACGCCACGCCTTCTCACGCGTCGTCACCACCGCCAAATGCCACTCAGCCAACAGGTCGCCAGCAGCCTCCAACCGCTTCACACGCTCCACGAGCGACTTGTTCTCGCGAAGCGCAGAGTCAGACACCAAATTGGCGTGGTCTCGCTCACGCTCACGGCCAGCAATCCGATCCTTCAGCAGGCCAATCTCCAACACCAGGCAATCCCTGCTTCGATACACATCGCCCACACTCCCACACCGCCACTCGACAGGGCAGTCATATCGCAAACTGGATCCGCAATAGGGACAGTTGTTCATCGCTTTGCCTCCTTGGCTCGGTTCCAAACCTCCAACGCGTCACTTTCTCGACCGTGAGACGCCTCGTGAATCGCTGCATCCCCCGCCTTCTCCAGCCGCCTCACATGCTCCTTCAGCAGGCCAATCTCATTCCCCATGCACTCCTTGCTGCGATGACCATTCCCGTAACTCCCACACCAAAACTCCACAGGGTTATCAGTTCGCACATTCATCCCGCAATAGGGACACTTGTTCATCGCAACCCCTCCAGAAACTCCAGTTCCCGGCGTGCGCGTTCGATGCGGGTTTTAAGGTCTGTGTGAATAAGGATGTGGGCGCAATCCTCTACAGCCTTATGGAGCGTCTTGATTTGCTTTAGGTCTTCTGGAACTAGATAGCCTTGATCGTCGGTAACAATCCATCGCGCAGACCCTTCCGCAAGGTTGCGCGCCAACTCCAGTGTGAATCGTTCAATGTCGTTCATAGTCACTCCTTCAGTAGGCCAATCAAAGTCTCCGCAGAAACCCACAGTCGAAACATCAGCAGGCTTCCACGGACCCAGCCATCCCGCACTCGCGGAAGCCGGAAAATACCATACCCGCCGCCAGCCCCGTCCTTGATAACACCCATCCTTAGGACCAACGGCGGGATCCAACCACACGGTCAGACCCACTCAATCTGCCACAGTTCACGACAGTACGCTATACCCCGAACAGGGCATTCTTAAAAATGGGGCGCGGTGGAAGAGGGGGGGTACACATTCAACCCCACCCCCCCGTGGGGGTCCCCCCACCCCCCGTGGTCTTTGACCGAGCGGGCCGGTTGGCCGATACCAGGGCGACCCCGCGGCGACCCCGCGGCGACCGGCGACCGCGGCTCCTCACCCCTACACGCCAACCCCTACACCTCCGCCGTCTTGTAGTCAGCCGTTTCCGCTAACCTGTTGGTATTGTTGGCCTTCTGGCTTTGCGGATTTGTACTGGAACTAAATATAATCGTTACTGTGCTACGCCCTCTCGCCGTGCTGTACGGCTGCAAGTACTTGGTGGGCAATGGTTAGGGCTTTGCCTCCCGGGCCTGAGTGCTCGAGTTGTTGGCGTGCGACGTAGCCGCGGGTGCGCTCGAGGAGCCACGCGCTCCCCTGCCATCCGTTTTCCGCTCCCATCACCCGCTTTGTCATGTCCACCTCACCTGAGACCCTCGACGCCTTGAGTTGACCGGCAAACTCCGGGTGACGGGTCAACCATGCGGCCCACGTTCCGCCCCCGTCGTAGAATCCGCACAGGATGGCAATCCGCTCCTCGGGCATCCCCAGGTATGCGGCTTCGATTGCCTTTTTTTGTGTGTCCGTTGGGACAACCTTTTGGGCCGGTCCCGGCTTCCTCCTCTCCAGTCCCCTTTCCCCCTTCTCGCTCCCTTCGCCCCCTATTTTTTCAACCTGGCTAACCTCTTTCCCCCCCTTCGCTTCCCCATAGCCATCTTTCTTAGCTATTTTTTTCTTCGCCTTCATCTCGCACGCATACATAGCCTTACGCACCCTGACAACAGCCCCCATGCATTTATTTGTTGCGAACTGTCGCGGCGCCATGCATTCTGGCGACTCAGTCTTACGGTCTAACAAACGAACATGAAAACGCTAACAGTGAATCAGCCGGTCCAAATCGTCCATGGGTACGTTGCCCTGATCCCCGTCGACACTGTCCCGCAGTGGGCGATGAGCGCGACATG
>JACCDU010898676.1_pt1 | contig 26614 bp, 15 predicted proteins | sample 7446081 | NCBI WGS metagenome assembly JACCDU01 (sample SAMN15323447, study PRJNA562643) | freshwater metagenome | isolation source: river surface water | place: USA:Blue River Watershed | collected 2017-08-17
AGACGGCCTGATTAAAGCGTTTGAGCGAGCCTTTGAGCGAGAGGTAGTCTTGGGCAATGGGCAGTGGAGAGAATTCGCCTTCTTCGACCCAGACGGTTTGAGCGGTCTGAGCCGAAGCAAAGGTAGCAGCCGCGGCGAGTGCCTCGGGTGTCTGATGTTTAAAGACATCCCTGACACTAAAGACCAAACCTTGCGCGCGGGCTCGACTCACCAGGCGTATGGCTGAGATGCTATCCCCGCCGATACTGAAAAAACCATCATCCAAACCTACCTGAGCGAGTCCTGTCACCTCCGAGAATAAGGAGCAAACGAGTGATTCTTTGGTGGTTTGAGGCGCCCTGAATAATTGATTGGAGGTCTGTGCCTCTGGAAGAGGTAGGGCTTTACGATCGAGTTTGCCATTGGCATTGATTGGCAATGTTGGCAGTACGACAAAATAGCTTGGCACCATGTAGTCGGGCAAGCTCGAGGCTAAAGCTCCACGCAATAATGCTTCTTCCGGGATCGCCTGTCCTTCGCGTGCAACCAAGTAGGCAACGAGGCGTTTATCTCCATGCATGTCACGCGCCAGGACAGCGACGTGGGCAAGCGCCTCGACTTTGTTCATCAGGGCAGCTTCGATTTCTCCAAGTTCGATTCGGAAACCTCGAATTTTGACTTGATCATCTGCACGGCCAAAGTATTCGATCGCGCCATCTGAACGATAGCGGGCCAGATCGCCAGTCCGGTACATGCGCGATCCAAGTTTGTCTGCACTTGCGAACGGATTGGCGATGAATCGCTCGGCCGTCAGTCCCGGACGGCTGAGGTAGCCGCGTGCGAGACCTTCACCTGCGATATAAAGCTCACCAACTGAACCCGGTGCAACGGGCTCGAGTCCGGGATCCAGCACGTAAAGTTGGATGTTCCAGATTGGACGACCAATCGGAGGCGGGAGTGTGGCGCTACTGCGCAGACACTTCCAAAACGACACATCAATCGCAGCTTCTGTCGGACCATAGAGATTCCACAGTGTGGCTTGAGGAAAACGTGTCAGATATTGATTTTGAAGCGTGGCGCTTAAGGCTTCTCCACTCATGACCACTTGTTTAAGACTTGAACAAGTATGTGAATGAATGCTTTGTAAAAATACCGCCAACATGGAGGGCACGAAGTGCATGACCGATACTTTGTGTGCATCGATCATTTGCTCGAGATACTCAGGTTCTTTTTGACCTCCGGGACGCGCCATCACCAGTGCTGAGCCAGTCAACAAAGGTAGCAGCCATTCCCAAACTGCGACATCAAAGCCAATGCCAGTTTTTTGGAGGATGCGATCTTTTGCATTGAGTTTGAGAATGTCCTGCATCCAGTCCAGACGGTTTGTCAGGGCCTGATGTGTATTACCCGCGCCTTTGGGTGTGCCGGTCGAGCCAGAGGTGTAAATCAGGTATGCAAGTTGCTCGGGGTGATAGGGCTGATTTCTCTCAGATCGGATGAGGGTCGAATCAGCATATTGACTCAACTGTTCGCCCGAGATTGGTGAGTCCATTTCTATCACCAGACCGGGTCTTGCAGTTTGGCTAAAGCTTTCTAGTCTGTCCGTGCTTGTCAGAAGAGCAACAGCTTGACTATCCGTCAACATGAAGTCCAAACGTTGCTGCGGATATTCGGGGTCAAGGGGTAGATATGCTGCACCCGCCTTCAGAATACCCAGCATGGCTATCACCATTTCCGGACCGCGGTTCAGTAGAACTGCAGCAATCTTGTCCGGTCCCAAACCCTTTGCGATTAAAAACCGTGCGAGCTGATTCGATGCACGATCCAGTTCAGCGTAAGTGATGGTCTTGGTGTCTGTGTCCAAGCCGGCGATAAGTGCTGGAGCATCAGGTGTCAGGATAGATTGCGCTGTGAACCTTTCCATGAGCGAGGTGTGCGATGCGTTGATCGCAATGTGAGCACCTGCAGAGTGCGACAGGACTGTCTCTCGCGTGAATGGATCCATGACCGGAAGCGTGACCAGCGCAGCGTCGGGCTGTTCGACAAAACCTTGGAGCAAGTGAGCAAAGGCTTGAGCCCAGACATTGACAGACGACGCTTCGAACAAATCCGCGTCATACTCAAAGCTTCCAGCAAGTGCACCATTGGACTGTTTAGTGAGATAAAGCGTCAGATCAAGTTTGGCGGTCGGTAGACCGACAGACTCGGGTGTGCAGCGCAGGCTACCCAGTTTAAAACTCGTCTCGCCCTGTGTTTGAAGGGAGAGCATGGCTTGGAACACAGGCGCGTGAGACAGCGAGCGGCTGACGCCTAGATGCTCGACAAGTTGCTCGAAAGGGAGGTCCTGGTCCGCGAGGCAATCCTGAACAGTGCGATGTGTCTGCGCGATCAGTTGTGATGGAGTCTGGACATCTGACACAGTAACGGGCATCACAACAGTATTCAACAAAAAGCCCACCATTGACTCGGTATCGACATCGTCACGACCCGATACAGGTGAACCAATCGCAACCGCATTCTGTCTTGCGAGCTTGGCCAGGGTTGCACCGTAGGCACATAGTAGGGTGGTGTAAAGCGTAGTGTTCTGCTGGCGTGCAAGAGCTTCCAGCGCAGAGACTGTTTCTGCTGGAATTGAAAGCTTGACCTCTTGAGCGCGACGAGCACGATCCGGATGCCTACTGCGATCCAATGGCAAGGACAGTAACTCTGGAATGTCTTTCAATCGCGATTTGGCGCGTTCTACAGCAGGGGCGAGACCGTCTTGGAGGTTATCCTGTTGCCAAGCGGCCCAGTCGCTGTATTGGATCTCCAGTTCGGTCCAGTCGGGCGATTTACCTTGTGAAAACGCACAATAGGCTTCATCGAGTTCGCGAGCAATGATGTTACGTGAGATACCGTCGCCAGCTTGATGATGCATGGTCAGCATCAATACTGATTCAATCGAACTCAATAAAATCAGACCGGCGCGCAAGGAAAGATCATGTTCCAGATCGAATGGCTTTGCGGCTTCTTCGCGAATGTGTTGGGACACGGATCGTTCGGCACGCTCGGGATCGGCATGATTAAGATCTCGTAAATCAATAATCTCAATGATGTCCTGCGTTGTTGGCGGATCAAGTAGATATCCGACCGGTTCACCACTCTCCGAGGCACGCATCACTGTGCGAATCGCCTCATGACGGGTGCAGAGCGCGACAAATGATTTTCTAAGGGCCTCGATATCTAATATCCCTTTGACTCGAATGGCCAAGGGCATGTTGTAGCTCGCGGAGGAGCCTTCCAAGCGATCCAGTGCCCATAAGCGACGTTGACCATAGGACAATGTGAGCTTAGTTGTCATTACGAATTCTTCCCATGCCTGACTGAATGCGGCGTCTAGATTGTTTGGTGATGCCATCCAGGTGAACCGCCAGTTGTTGGGGAGTTGGATGTTCAAAAATGGAGCGGAGTGGTAGAGTTTTTTCAGTTTCCTGTCGAACTCTGGCGACAAGCTTCATCGCAAGTAATGAATGACCGCCAATCGCAAAGAAACTGTCGTCAGCGCTGACCTCGTGACATTCCGTGATTTCCTGAAATAAGCGCACCAGAAGACGTTCGCTGTCTGTACTGGCAGCAATGCGTGTTTTTTCAATCGCGCCGCTTCCATTCATGCTCACGGGGTCGGGTAGAGCGCGTCTGTCGAGTTTTCCAGCCGGGCTGAGCGGCAATTTTTCCAAAACGACAAAATGCGCTGGAACCATGTAGTCCGGCAGTGTTTGGAGCAAGGCAAGACGAAGTTGTGACGCATCTGGTAGGGTTTGGCCTGGTTGACCTACGAGATAGGCGACGAGCCGTTTGTCTTTGTTAGTCTCACCCACTTGTCGGGCGACGACAGCAACTTTACTCAGGGCGGGACATATCTTGAGCAGGACTGCTTCCACCTCACCGAGTTCGATACGGAAGCCACGTATTTTGACTTGTTCGTCGGCGCGACCTAAAAATTGAATGGCACCGTTGGGCAATCGCACAGCGATATCGCCGGTGCGATACATGCGGGAGCCTGGTTCACCGAATGGATTGGCGATGAATTTATCGGCGGTCTGTCCCGGGCGATTAAAGTATCCGCGCGCCAATCCGACGCCTGCCAGGTAAAGCTCTCCCAGAATGCCGTCCGGCACGGGCTCTAGTGAGGCATCCAGAATGTAGAGATCAGTATTCCAGATGGGATAGCCGATCGGAGGGAACTCTTCCCACTTTGTCTGATCCTCATCCATCGAGTAGTAGCTGACGACATGGGCTTCTGTGGGTCCGTACAGGTTGTGCAGGCGAGATTTCGGATGTGCCTGGTAAGCGGCCCGAATGGCGGGCGTAATCTGAAGCTGTTCGCCTGCGGTAAAGACAGCCTCAGGCCATCCCTCAACTTCGAAGCTTTGTTTAGCATCCGCGAGATTATTGAGGACCACGAAGGGCGCGTACAAATGATCAAGCTTGTGATCATGAATGTATTGCGCGAGTGCGCGGCTATCCCGACGCGTTTCATTGTCTACCAGTACCAGTGTGGCGCCTTTTGAAAATGCCCAGGCAATCTCCTGCGCGGAGGCATCAAAGCTGATGGGTGAATACTGCAAGACGCGCAGCGCATGGCTGGGAATCACAGCATGTTGCCATTTCACGAGATTCATCAAGGAACGATGTAAAAAGCCGACACCTTTGGGATGACCAGTACTGCCTGAGGTATACATCATGTACACCAGTTGGTCCGGTGTCAGAGGCACACTGCGATCTCGATTCGTGACGTCTTTTTTCGACTGTGTTGAAATTTCTTCGCAAAGCTCTTTATGATCTAGACAGAGTGTTTGTGTGCCGAGGCTATGCTGAGCGATTACCTCGCGGATCATATCAAGATGATGCGTCTGGGTCAGCACGATCTTGGCCCGACTGTCGGAAGTCATATAGGCTAGACGGCTGACAGGATAATCAACATCAAGCGGCAAATAACCGGCACCCGCTTTGTTGATGGCGAGCAAGGCCACGATCATGTCTGGCGAACGGTCAAGCATCATGGCGACAACATCGTCGCAACGAATACCAGCGTGAATCAGATAGTGTGCCAACTGATTGGCGCGCGCATTGAGCTCTTGATACGTCAGTCGCTGATCTTGAAATTCGAGTGCGATGTTTGCGGGCGTCAGTAACACTTGCTTTTCAAAAGCGCCAGAAAGTGTCAGCTCACTCTCGTCCAGCATCACTTGCGCGCCGCGACCGGCGGCGAGGGTGTGTGTGCGGCTGACTTCGTCCATCAGCGGCAGTAATAGCAACGGGGACTCGGGCTGTGAAGCAAGCGCGTACGTCAATGATTCAAAAGCGCGTGCCCAGCGCTCAACACTTTCAGTATCAAAGAGGTCGCAATCATACTCAAACGAACCAACCAGACTGCCATCATCTGCAGGTCGCAGGTGCAAAGTTAAATCATATTTTGCTGAGGCTGATCCAAGAATTTCTTGCTCAGTCAGCAGGTTTCCTAACGTAAAAGGTGTAGCGGCATCCGCCTGGAATGCGAACATCGCTTGAAACAGAGGACTGTGATGCAAAGATCGCGTCACCCCAAGGTCTTCGATCAAACGCTCGAAGGGAATGTCTTGATCCACCAACGCAGTATTGACACTTGATTTGCTTTGCTCAATCAGTGCGGAACCAGTCATGAGTGGAGGAAGCTGCATGGGGATGGGCAGTGTGTTAAGCAGAAAGCCGATCAACCCCTCTGTTTCAATGTGCTGGCGTCCGGCAACCGGCGATCCAATGACGACTGCGTTTTGACCAGATAGGCGACCCAGTGTTGCGGCATAGCAGGCTAACAGCGTCGCAAACAATGTAGTGTCGTGCTGTGAAGCAAGAGTGCGTAGTTTTTCTGATTTTTCTGCGTCGATCTTGATCGGTGTATGTTTTGCCGGACGGGTGCTATTCGTCATTCTTGGACGGTCGAGCGGCAGTGTCAGGAGTTCAGGATAATCAGACAGACGAAGTCTGATCTTATCGATTCGTGACTTTGCGCTGGCCTCTAGATTGATCTGTTGCCATGCGGCCCAGTCTGCGTAGGAGATCGATAACTCACTCCAATCTGGCGTAAAACCCTGACAATGGGCCTGATAGGCTTGGTTCAGTTCCTGGGCCAAAATCCCGACAGAAATCGCGTCTGCTGCCTGATGATGCACTGTGATCAGCAAGCTGGCGTTCTCGGGTTCCTGCGTGATTAAGAGCGCGCGTAAAGAGTAGTCATGATCCAACCTAAAGGGACGCGCTGCTTCTGTTTTAAGTCTTGAGCGAAGTGATTCGGCGTTTGATACTGTCTCAACAGTTAAAACCTGATTCATGAGTGGGACGGGCAGTAAATGACCGAACAGCACACCATGATCATCTTCTTTCATGACGGTGCGAAGAGGCATGTGTCGTTCAATCACATTCACGAATGCCTGTCCCAGTGCCTCGAATGAAATTTTGCCTTTCAAACTCAAGACGACGGACATGTTGTATGCGGGTGAAGGACCATCAATGCGGTCCAGAGTGCCCAGGCGGCGCTGCCCAAAGGAAAGTATGACCTCGTCATTTGCTCTTTGACCCAGCCCGGCTGTCAGTGGAATGCCAATTTCGCGGGTGAGTTTCTCAAGGTGCGGGGAAAGAGCTTGTGGCGTGGTGTGCTCAAACAACAATCGTAAAGGGAGTGCCACGCCCAATTCTTTGCGCACTCTGGCGACCAGACGCATTGCAGTGAGCGATTGTCCACCAATGGCAAAAAAACTGGCGTCTGCACTGACGTTTTGCAGGCCTGTGACTTCGCCAAATAGCCGACATAAATGCTTTTCTGTGTCGGTCACTGGCGAGACATAATTTTCTGTCTTGAGGCTTAGATCAGGCGCAGGCAGGGCGCGCCTGTCGAGTTTACCGTTCGGATTGAGGGGCAGAGCATCCAGAAACATGAGGTGCGCGGGCACCATATAGTCTGGCAGGCGATTGCTGAGGCGAGCACGCAGGGTGGCAGTATCCGGAATGGCATGTTGCTGGGCATGATGTGCGACAAGGTATGCCACCAGGCGGGCTTCTGAGCCGCTTGAGATCGTCACGACAGCCGCTTGGCTGATTTCCGGCGAGGTTGACAGCAAGGCTGCTTCGATTTCGCCCAGTTCAATTCTGAAACCACGAATTTTTACCTGATCATCAGCACGTCCAAGATACTCAATCGCCCCATCAGCGCGCTTGCGGGCTAAGTCTCCAGAGCGATACATGCGTGAGCCGGGTCGAAGCCATGGACAGGCAATAAACCTTTCCGCGGTCAGTGCTGAACGGCCAAGGTAGCCGCGTGCCAGACCTTCACCGGCTATGTATAGCTCTCCCACAACGCCATCAGGAACGGGCTCCAGCGCGGGATCCAAAATAAATAAATGGGTATTCCAGACGGGCAGACCAATTGGTGGCGGAGTGATACCGTCCTGCGCGCGACAACGCCATGCCGACACGTGAATGGCAGCCTCGGTGGGTCCGTAAAGATCCCAAAAAGCGACATGTGGAAACGCTTTGAGAGTTTTGTCTTGGAGGGTGCCGCTCAAGGCTTCGCCGCTGGTGACGATCAACCGTAAAGATTTGTGCTCGAGTCCTTGTTGCTCCTCAAGAAACAGCTCAAGCATCGAGGAGACAAAATGGATCATCGTGATGCCAAATGCATCGATCGCTTGATGCAAATAGGCAGCATCTTTTTGACCGCCCGGTTTTGCAATCACGAGTGTGGCGCCTGACATCAGTGGAGCAAACCACTCCCACACAGCAACGTCAAAACCAATCGCCGTTTTTTGCAAAACACGGTCGCCGGACGTGAGGCGCATTTCAGACTGAACCCAGTCCATGTGATTAACAATCGCCCGATGGGTATTCCCTGCGCCTTTGGGCGTACCAGTCGAGCCAGAGGTATAAATCAGGTAGGCGAGCTGTTCGGGCAATAGTGGACCAGAACGTTCCTGATCGTCTAATGGTGTGTTGTCCTTTGTGCGTATGGTTGTCTCGATCTCAGGACTGTCCAGAGCAATTACTTGCGTCACGCCAGTCATTTGATCAAGGCGCTTGAGCTGTGCGGTCGTCGTCAGAAGAGCCTGAGCTCGACTGTCACGCAGCATAAAGGCCAGGCGTTCGTCGGGCACCTCTGGATCCAGCGGTAGATAGCCTGCACCGGCTTTAAGCGCCCCAAGCATCGCCACAATCATTGAGGGATCGCGATCAATCAGGATCGCGACAATACTGTCGTTTTGAATGCCTTGTGCCAAAAGATGCCGCGCCAATTGATTGGAACGCTGATCGAGCTGGGCATAGGTGAGGGTAGAGAGAGAGTCCGCGGACAAAGTATCAGACTGTTGATGAAACGGTTGGTACATCAACGCAACAGCATCAGGTGTACGCTTGACTTGTTCATTAAACCTGGACACGAGTGTGAGTGGCTCGGGTGTCAGTTCACACAGTTTTCCCGCACTCTTTTGAATCGTTTCTTGAGTTTCCTCAACCGTCATCCAGTTCAGTTGGACGACTGGGTGCTGAGGAGTTTGTTGCAAACCGTCAAGTATTTGGATAAAAGCTTGTGCCCAGCGCTCTACGCTGACTTGCGCGAAAAGATCTGCGTCATATTCAAAAACACATTCCATCGCGCCGTTTTCAAGAGGCGTTAGATAAAGCGTTAAATCGAATTTCGCGTACGCCAGTTTCACGGGCTGTGTCGCGCATTGCAATCCAGCTAAATTAAGTGAAAGGGGTTGATCGGTCTGAAAGGCGAGCATCGCTTGAAACACGGGTGTTTGACCAAGCGACCGAGGAATATTCAGTTCCTCAACCAGTCTTTCAAATGGCAACTCCTGATCGCTCAGTGCCGCGGTGAGATTGCTGCGTGTCTGCCTGAGTAGGTCAATGCCGGTTTCGCTCGGAGAAACCGTCACTGGGACCACTACCGTATTGACAAAGTAGCCCACCAGAGATTCAGCCTGGCGTGAAGTTCTGCCACCGACAGGCGAGCCGATGACCACAGACTCTTGACGCGACAGGCGCGACAGCAAGGCGGCATATCCAGACAATATCGCCGCAAACAGGGTGGTTTGTTCCGTACGAGCAAGTGTCTCTAAGCCCTGAACGACCGAGGGTTGAAGTTGTTGGCGAACATAGCCGGCACGTTTTTCACGGCTGTTTTTTCGCGGATAATCCACGGGAAGGCTCAGGTACTCGGGTGCGTGAGCGAGTCGTGCTTTGGCGCGTTCAATTTTTTCGTGCAGCCCGTACTCGAGCGTTTCGTGATGCCAGGCTGCCCAGTCGCTGTAATGAATATTGAGTGGCGCCCAGTCAGGAGTTCGACCATCCAAGAAAGCCTGATACGCCTGTTCGAGTTCAGCAAAGAGTTGAACACTCGAAATCCCATCTCCTGCCTGATGATGAAGCGTCACGACTAAAACGTAATCATGTGGCGCGAGCTCTAGCAACATGGTGCGTAATGACAAGTCGCGCGCGAGATCAAAAGGCACGTTGTTCGCGTAATCGATAAAAGACTCGATGAGTGACTGATCACCTGTCTCGAATACCTGTTTTGAGTATTGCCTGTCTTGTGTTTGCTGCAAAAATTCAGAGGGTGTGAATATCCGGAGAATATTTTTCGATGTTTCCTCAGGATACAAGGTTCCAATAATCTGTCCGTCACTCGTCTCTTGCATCAGAGTGCGCAAGGGCTGATGTCGTTCCAGTAAAGCAGACAGGGCGAGCCTCAGCGCATCCAGGTTGAGAGGACCTTGAAGCTGAACGGCAAAGGGTAAGTTATAGGCGGACTTTGCGTGATCGAGTTGGCTCAGCGTCCAGAACCTTTTTTGACCCAAAGATAAAACAACGCGTCCTTCTCCGAGCTGTCCTTTACCGGGCTCAGCTTGAGAAGGTGTGGGAGCATCGTTTCGTATTTTCTGAGTGACTTGTAAGGCGAGAGCTTCTGGCGTCGGATATTCAAAAACATTGTCCAGGGTAACTTCGCATCCAAGTTGTTCGCGCAATTGAGTCACAAGGCTGATGGCGAGCAGTGAATGTCCGCCAATAGCAAAAAAGTCGTCTTCGATACCGATCGGAGTCGTCCCGGTCAGTGATCCATACAGATTACAAATAATTTGTTCAGTTGCATTTCTGGCAGCTTTAAAACTGTTTCGGTCGGTTTGAGCACCTGGCTCAGGCAGAGCGCGGACGTCGAGTTTCCCGTGGGCAGTGAGGGGCAAATCATCCAGATATTCGAAGTAGGCTGGAACCATGTATTCGGGAAGTGATCCCGAGAGTTCGGCTCGCAGGCGGCTTTGCTCTGGTTGCTCAATGCCGGAGTGTCCCACCAGATAGGCAACCAGTCTAAGCTCTCCTGAGAGTTCTCTGGCGATCACAGCGACTTGTGCAAGCGATTGAAACTTGGCAAGCAAGGTTTTTTCAATTTCACCTAGCTCAATCCTGAAGCCTCGAATTTTGACTTGGGTATCTGCGCGCCCCACATACACCATCGAGCCATTCTTCTTGCGCAACACAAGATCGCCGGTTCGATACATGCGACGTCCTGGAGTGCCGAACGGGCAAGCAATAAAACGTTCCGCAGTCAGTCCAGGGCGACCCAGGTAGCCACGTGTCACGCCTGCACCCGCAACGTAAAGTTCGCCAACTGTTTCGTCGGGAACAAGCTCCAGTGAGGCGTCCAGTATGTAATCGTCAACATTTGGAATCTGCGCGCCAATCGGCACGGAATCGATGGCTGTTAGCGAGTGGAGAGGTTCGAGTGGTTGACTCATTGCCGCACAGACTGTGACCTCTGTCGGGCCGTAGGCATTGACCATACGCCGATTCCCGGCAAAGCGTTCCACCAGCTCGGGAGGACAGGCTTCACCCGCCACGCACAGTGTGCGCAGCGGCGCGAGCGCGCTTTCATCTAAAAGTTTGACCAAGGCAGGCGGGAGTGTCGCATGTGTGACACTAAACTGCTCAAGGTGTTCAGCGATATTGGCGGCCGTATTCATGCGCATCGCATTGGCGGGAAGCACGAGTGTGGCACCTGCCGCAAAAGCAGACCAGATCTCCTGAACACTTCCATCGAATGCATGTGAGGCGAACTGCAGCACACGATCTCCAGACTGGATGTCCAGATATAGATCCTTGGCATGCGCCATATTCAACACGCCGCGGTGTGGTACGCCAACGCCCTTGGGATTGCCAGTCGACCCTGAGGTATAGATGATGTAAGCCAGGTTGTCCGGCAGAAGCGGTCTGAGGCGTTGAGAATCAGTGATCGTACTCGCGTCAAGCGTTTGAATATTGAGACTGACCGCAAAGTCCTCGAGGTCGATGCGCTTTTGATCACCGAGCGCCTCTTCCAGTTCAGGAACCTGCAGATATTCTGAAATTGAAATGACATGTTGCGACGCGCTGTCTTCGATCAGATACTTCAAGCGCTCTGCGGGGTAGTCTGGATCCAAGGGCAGATATGCCGCACCAGTCTTGAGGATCGCAAGCATGGCCACGATCAACTCTGGAGAACGTCTCAACAGGATGCTGACTGTTTGCTCGGTGCCCACACCTTGTCTGATGAGATAGCGTGCGAGCTGATTGGCGCGCTCATCAAGCTCGGCGTAGGTGAGTTCTGCCAGCCTGCCTTGGTCCTCGTACATGAGCGCGGCGGCATTTGGCTGCTTCAAAACTTGTGTTTCAAACAGCGCTGGGAGGTGCTGAATTGCAGGATCGAGTTCGAACGGTGTGCCTGACGATTGCCTGAGTACTTGAGATTGCTCATCAGAATCCAGGACCGCGATCGAGGCAATTGGCGTATCGGTCAAAGAGGGTAATCGCGCTAGAAGCCGATACAGGCGTAAAAGGTGATCGCGTGCCTGCTCTTCGCTGTAACGTTCGGCGTTGTAATCGAGTCTGATCTGCACAGGACCATCATCGGATCGATCAAAGATTTGCAGCTCGACGTCGGCGATCGCGCCGGCACCTCTTGTTTCAACTAAACCAGTGGCATCTCCAAAATTGATTAGCTGATTAAATACAAGGTGGTTGATCAAGAAAGTAAAAGGTGCGTCCAGATTCATCTGGCGATACATCGAACTGATTTCGCCGTAGGGAAAGCGATTGTGTCTCAATCCAATGCGCGTTTCACGCGCAATACGCTTGGTGAGTTCGGATACCGTTTCTGTTCCTAAGACTGGTACGCGAAGTGCCACCGCATTGGCCAGCATTCCAATGATTGTTCGAGTGTTTTTGACGCGTCCTGCAGTGGGTGTTCCAACGCAAATATCGCTCCCTCCTGTCATCTTGGAGAGGTACAGCATGACGGCGGTTGCAAAGGTCGCGTAGGCGCTTCGGCTGGTTGAGACACCCCATTGCGTGATCTCGGAGTAAAGAGCCCGAGGCATATCCATCGAGACCGAGAGGGGCCTGGACAGATCGAGTCGCTTGAGGGGTTTGGAGCACAATGTGGCGGGTGATGAAACACCGGCGAGTTTTTCTTTCCAGAATGCTTTGTCCTCGTTCCAGACGGGACTTGATTTGTAGTGGATATCCTGATCGACAGCTTCGGTCCAGCTAATGTTTCGATCGATAAATTCAGTGGCGCGTGTTCGATAGCACTCGGCCATTGCTTCAGTGAAGTACGCCGCTCCGGCTGCGTCAATAATGAGATGATGAAAGAGCGAGTAGTAAATCCAATCTTGATCGGCGACTCTGATCAGTCCAAACCGGCAATGCGGTCCGTTTTCCAGATCAATCGGTTCGAGTTCAAGTTTTTCTAATAGCTTTCTGGCATCCGCTTCAGGTTCGTTCGATGCGCGCAGATCCCATCGCTCGAGCTCGGTACCTCGGGCTGGGACGACGTACTGATACGGCTCGCCTTGCTCGCTACCAAATCTCAGACGAAAAATCTCAGTGCCGCGTACGATGCAGTCATGTGCGCTGTTCATTGCTGAGAGATCAACGGGACCTTTAATCCGAATGAATTGAGCAACGTTGTATGCTGGGCACGAGGGATTAATGAGCTGGTGGTACCAGATAAAACGCTGGGCACTGGTGAGCGGTACACGCATCTTTGAATCACGCATCACTTCTGTGTCGCCATCGCCTTCTGTAGGCTCAATGGACGCATGTCAGTCCATTCACGATCCACATATTCTGTAGCTTCGACCTTGGATCCTGAAAAGCCTGTTTCTGTCCAGCCTGCTGGGGTCGCTTTTTTTGCTGGCCACAGTGAGTATTGCCCCTCATCATTTTTGAGGACTTTAAACAGATCTCCGTCAATTGTGTAAGCATTCACGGTGGTGGGGGTGTTGGATGTCATGAATTTGATTCCGTAAGTTGAGTAAAGAATGATCTGAGCACGGCTGTTGGTTTTGAAAGCCAAGCGTATTCAGGCGTGAAGTATGGATCAAGCCTGCTTAGACATGGTGAATAAACCTCGTGAAAGCTCACACTTAAATCAAGTGTTTTGGACGAGAGTTTTTAAGGGTGAATTATGAGTAATTGCGAGGAATTGTGAGAGTTATTATCCACAGCCGGTGACAATGTGGATGTGTGATTTTTGATAGGACTTAGAATGACCATCACAATCGATACCGAAGCAGTCGAAGTTTTTCCAGATACGGAACAAACCTTGCGTTTGGACAGTGCGGGCAAGCTGATTGCTTCAGCTTCCCGTTGGAGTCTTGCCGCAGCCCTGATCCCTGTGCCTTATGTAGACATGGCGGCTTTGGCTGGTGTTCAAACTAAGTTGGTGATGGATCTTTCAGAGCTTTACGGGGAAAAAGCGTCCAAAGAAGTCGTTTCTGGGGCGATTTCAGTCTTGTTGGGTACCTTAGTGCCTGTGGGTGCTGCGCATGCCACCGTAGGGGCAACTGTTAAGTTTTTCCCTGGTATCGGTACGATCATTGGCTCGGTTTCGATGGCGGCCTTTGGAGCCGCAGCAACCTATGCGGTTGGTAAGGTTTTTGTGCGTCATTTTGAAAATGGTGGCACGATGGCTAATCTTGGTGAAGCTAAGCTTCAGGCCGAACTTAAAAAAGAGTTTGTGAAAGCCGCTTCAGGCAAATAACGACCCTATTCCACTCGGAGCCGAAAATCACGGCGCCTAAGCGTCCGTGATTTTTCTATTTTTTTTATCAGACGACATGCAGATAATTGCGATTTCCAATCAGAAGGGTGGTTGCGCAAAGACGACGACAGCAGTCAATCTCGCGGCTGGCCTGGCCCAGGCGGGTCGAAATGTGCTTTTAATCGATTTGGATCCGCAAGGTAACGCAAGTGACTGGTTGGGTGTCGCAGAGGCAAATGTCGGCAGTCTGGAGATTTTTACGACCTCTCAGGCTCTGGATGGACTGATTACGCCATCAGCCACGAAGGGGGTATCCGTGATGGCTGGGTCGGGAGCGCTGTCCACGCTGGATCGATTGTTACTCACGAAGTCTGACCCTGAAACCGTTCTGAAAAAACGGCTTGCGACACTTTCGACCAAGCAATGGGACGATGTGATTTTAGACACTCCTCCGACTCTGGGCTCTCTAACTTTGAATGCGTTGACAGCTGCCAATCAATTGCTGGTGCCTGTGACGACACAAGTTTTATCCCTGTCTGGCGTGGCGCAGCTGATGCAAACGGTCGATAAAATTCGTGAAAGTTTGAATCCACAACTTGAGTTGCTGGGTTTGCTCCCTTCACGCGTCGATATGCGAACACTCCATGCCCAAGATGTGATCGGGGCACTCGAGGAGAGTTTTGGTAAAAAACTCCTCAAAACACGCATTCGTGAAAATATTAGGCTAGCCGAAGCTCCTTCATTCAAAGAAAGTATTTTTCAATATCGCCCCAAGTCAGGTGCGGCCGATGATTATCGCGCTCTGACGCTAGAAGTTTTGTCTCTCACGCGATAAAAGGTTTATGTATGGCAACTAGGCGCCCCAGTACAATCGGAAAGAATCCCTTGAAACCGGATTCAATAAAAAGCTCAAAATCTGATCAGATCAGTGCGTCTGCGATGGACAAAGCGCCTGCAGAGAAGGATGTTGCGAAACCAAAGCGTGCGAATAAACCAAAGCCAGTCATTTCCAATCCTGAGTCACAATTGCCGCAACAGTCACACGGTACGGCAGCGCGGGTTAAACGCTCTGTGAAAGATACCGAAGCTTTGTTTGAGGAACAGCTCAGGCGTGATGAGCCCGAAGCCGCCAAGAGTGTTGATAGCCAACAGGTGCAGGTTTCTCACGTACCTGAATCTCAGCAACTGCAAGTCTCCGATCGTCACCGAGAAGCAATGGCGATTGTCAAAACATGGTCGCAATGGGCTGTGGTCGCCGGGATGACACCTGTTCCCCTAATGGACACACTCGCACTGTCGGGCACGCAGATCAAACTGATTCAATTGCTATGCAAACATTACAATGTGCCTTTCGAGCATAAAGTCGCGATTGCGGTTGCGGCTGGTCTAGTAGGTGGTACGGCAACCTCCACAATCGCTGCCGGAATCACTCGTTCGCTGATGCGAAATGTGCCAATTGCGGGACAAATCTTTAATTGGACAGTCGAGCCCGCATTATCTTTTGGCTCGACCTACGCTATCGGTGCTACATTTGTGCGCCATTTTGAAGCAAATGGCAATCTGATGACTTTCAAAGGCGAACAAATGAAGGATTATGCCGCTGAGCAGTTTCAAAAAGGTAAAAAGCTCTTTCTCAGCAAAAAACGCGCGCCCACTGCATAATCCATGCTGAATCAATCTCTGTCAATGATGCGAACTGTTTATGCGTAGTCTATTGAAGTCCGATCTTTTTGACTTTTTGAGTCGAGAGAGTCCGCGCGAGCTACGGCGCATGATATGGCTTTCCGTTTTTGTCGGTATTACCAACACAGCATTGATCGGTCTGATCAACATGGCTGCCACCGATGTGACCAACGGCGAATCAGTGACTTGGCAGTTTTTCGCTTTTGCTGCAATGCTTGTGTTATTGCTGCTGGTGACGCGTCGATCTAACGATGAAAATATTCACAGCGCACAGAAGTTGATCTATCGTTTCAAGATCAAGATTATGAGCGATGTATTCAAGTCGAATCTTGGAAAAATCGACGAAATTGGACGCAACTACATTATGGAGGTTTTGGCGCGTGATACACAGTCTGTTTCCACAGCTGTGGGTGTCACGGTCACAACCTGTCAAGCGATCGCCACCTTGTTGTTTTTGACGCTTTACATGGCCACGGTCTCGATGACCGCATTTCTGATTATTTTTGCTTCGACGACGCTGATTCTCATTGTGGGTGTCACTGAGCTGTTCAAAGTCACTGGAAAACTACAAAGAGTTGCAGAGCGTGAAGGTCAAGTCAATGCCATTTATGCAGATTACTTGAGCGGTTATAAAGAGATCAAGATGAACTCCGACCGCGCGTATGAAATCACGCGTCAAATGGTCAAGGAGTCCAAGAAAGTCAACGAAGAGAAGGGTGAGCTCGTTGTCACCATTACAAATTTTTTCAATAATCTTCAAATTTTGTTGTACGTGATTGTGGGCATTATGGTGTTCGTCGTACCAGCGATCTCCGCTGATTTTGCGCCTCACGTGACAACCGCTGCAACGACTGCTTTGTTTTTAGCAGGCTCTCTCTCAGGCATTATTGTCAATATTCCAAATCTTTCACAAGCAAACGTCGCTGCGCGTACATTGCAGGGCTTGGCTAAACGTTTGGCTGAAAGCGCCCAGCAAGTGCCCGTTGATCGTGAGGAAATCTATGATCAGATTCACTCAATCGCACTAGAAGATGTCTGCTATCAGCATCCTAGTCAAGAGAAACGTAGTGGATTTATGCTTGGACCGATTAACTACCAGTTTGATTCTGGCAAGGTCTATTTCATTCGCGGTAACAACGGTTCTGGTAAGACGACGTTGATGCGGATTTTGATTGGTCTATATCAACCTAGTTCTGGACGTATTTTGGTCAATGGTCATCCGATTTCAGAGCCAACCACTGGCGCCTATCGAGATATGTTTGCAGTCGTGTTTAGCGACTTTCATTTATTTAAAACGTTATATGGCCTACCCGCCGATGATGTGCGCCGCCTGGAAGATTTGCTCAAAGTTTTTCAGATGGAGGGAAAGGTCAGCGTTCAAAATGGACAGTTCAGCTCCTTGCAGTTTTCAACTGGGCAGCGCAAGCGTCTGGCATTGATTGTGGCGTTGCTCGAAGATCGGCCTTTCATCATTTTGGATGAGTGGGCGGCAGACCAAGACCCTGAGTTCCGACAGGAATTTTACGAAAATATTATTCCGAAGCTACGCGCAATGGGTAAGACCGTCATCGCGATCACGCACGATGACCACTACTATGACAGAGCGGATCATGTCTTGTTCATGGCGAACGGCAAACCAATTAATTCCTGATAGACGGAACGATGATGAGATTTATAAGAAATGTGTATCAAAAGTTCTCTGATTGGGTAGTGATCAACCTTATCCCGATGTTGATCATTTTGTTTTTGTTTATTGGCGGCGTTGTGATCTTGTATCCGCGCATCGTGATTCTAGTCCCGGCTGGTTCAGTGGGTGTCATGTATCGGGCTCTTGATGGTGGTGTTGCGCTTGATGAGGTTGTTCCTGAAGGTGTCACGTTGATACTGCCCTGGAATTCGGTTTCCCAATACAACAGCAGGATTCAGGTTCAGAGCCTTGAGCTCGATGTTTTGACGTCTGACCTGTTGAAGTCAAAGGTCAAACTCAATTTCCAGTTCGAGGTGAACCGCTTGACAGTTCCGTTATTGCATAAGTTTGTCGGGCCGAATTACGTCAAGACCATGGTGATCCCCGAAGTCACTTCTGTCACGCGTGAAATGTTTGGACGATTGAGTTCAACACAGGCCTTTACTGAAGGGATCAACCAAGTTGTTCGAGATATTGCGATTACCGCTGATCGGGTGATTATTGACAAGCTGAGTCCTCCGGGCCTGACTGAAGTTCGTCTAGTTAGAATCAGTGCTGTTCAGTTGGAGTCAATCACGTTCCCGAGCGAAATTCAAAAAGCGATTGAAGATAAACTGACTCAAGCTCAGGTTTCAGAGTCTTACATCTATAAATTACAGACAGCTGAAAAAGAGGCTCAGCGAAAAGTACTCGAGGCCAAAGGAATTAAAGATTTCCAGGACATTGTCAACGCGGGCATGACAGAAAATTATTTGCGTTACCGTGGCATCGAAGCAAGTGAAAGCCTCGCGAAGTCCGATAATTCGAAAATTATCATGTTCGGGACTTCTACAGGAGGCCTGCCTTTAATCTTGGGAGGAACGTCAGGCGATGCCGGCGCATTGATTCGTAAATAATCGGAATGGAGGTTTAACTAAGCTTTCAGAGCTTATTCGATGGGTTCATCGACCGCGATGTAAACGTTGCCGTTTTCATCAAAGACCCGCAGTGTCGTATAACCGAGCTCTTCTTGTCGTCTAATCGACATAATCTTATTCAGTGTCTTGACCGAATAACGCCAGCCAGCTGGAAGATTCAGGCGCTGAGCCAAAGTCGATGCAGTTTCTTCGATTTCTTTGACCTGCAAGTCAAGTGTCGCAGGTTGAAAATGGGTCATCACATATTCAACACCCTTGTCACTGGTCAACGTGTAAACCGTTGAGCCGGGCTGCCAAACATAATTCACACTTTCCGCCATTTTGATTGGATTATAGACAGTGACTTTGCTATGCCATTTGCGCCAGGTGCTGAGGTTGGTGAAAATGTCTTTGACTCCGATGTGCGCGCTCGCGATTTTCGAATAATTCATTAATCCAATCGACATGTATGGATTGGATACGGTGCTGGTATTTCTATCCATCAGTTGGATATGCGGACCAATCGGGATGATGCGATCAATTGATTGGTATGTGTTGAGTTGGGCTTTGATAGAGGCTGCGGTCGTGGCGCGGAATAAATCAGGATCGCACGCGTTGATTTTGTAGGTCGATAGGACATTTATCGTGACGCTCAAAATGTGATGACTCAGTGCATAGATTGTGCAGTTGACAGCATATTTGATTGTCGAGTCATAGTCTGCGTTGAGTTTGCGCTGGTCCTGAGCGAGGGTTTTTTCCGGTATCGGTTCATATGCCAGTATTTTTTTTGTGTGAAGTGAACCTTGCGCATAGGCAAGAGCAGGCATCATCATGCCAAGCATCACAAGAGAACCGGTCCCAAATAATTTTTTCCACAAATGCATACGATATGTCTTTCTCTGGTTAAACTCTATTAATGGCAATAATTGTGAAAAGAACTCTTGTTGCGATCTTAACATTTGACGATTGAGGGATTGATGGTCTACACCGCTGCTCTTTACGTTTTGTTGTCCCTGCTGGTTGGATTCCTCGGCCGATGGAGTCGACTGGGATACTGGGGTGTTGTGCTCGTGTCCCTAGCGGTAACGCCTGCTGTCACGGGCTTATGTATTTTGTTTTTGAGTGATCGTTCGAGACATTTGACTGCTCCTGCCAGTGAAGTGATCGGTCGGTTTACAAATCAAGGTAAATAATTCACTTCGCGTAAACGCGTTGAAATCTTTTCTTTGATAACGTTTAAAAGCCCTTCAGTTTGTTGGTTCAGATAAAAATGATCACCTTCAAACCAGTGCGTATCAAAACCGCCTCGAGTAAGCTTTCCCCAAGCCTGTAGTGTTTCGCGATCCAGCCACTCGTCCTGCGATGAGCCCAGCCCGAGTATCGGACAGGACAGCATCGGCTCCAGCTTGGGACGATACTGTTCTGACAAATTAAAATCCGCACGTAACAAAGGAAGTAGTAGCTCCATCAGTTCTTTGTTCTCAAGAACGGCTGAAGGTGTTCCTTTGTATGTTCGGACGTGCTCAAGAAATTGTTCGTCGGAAAGATGTCCGATCGGAGCGCGCTTTGAAGCTGTTCCGGGGCATTGCCGCCCGGAAATAATCAATAATTCGGGTGAGCGGCCTAAACGCTCTAACACCCTTGCGGTTTCATATGCGCAAACCGCTCCCAGACTATGTCCGAATAATATGATTGGCTTATCAGTTTCTGGCAGGATCGCCTGTGCCGCTTGATTTGCCAGATCGTTGATACTGCTGACAAATGGTTCGAGGAAGCGAGTTTCTCGACCTGGTGCCTGAATAGCGAACGCATCAATGTCATCGGAAAGAAGCTTATTCCAACTTCGATAAACGGACGCTCCCGCGCCCGCATATGGAAAACAAAACAAAGATACATTTCCGGCTTTTGATGGCGTCAGAGATATCAGCCAAGAACCATGTTTGACGGTGGTTTGTCCCATTTTACTTAATGAGTACCGCAGGAGAGGCTGGGATTGAACCGGGTACTTTGTTTAGGGTGAGTAACTGAGAAAGCAGAGTCAGCACTTCCCTCGTGTAGCTGTTTGACTCTGAGGGTACCGAATACGTTTGTCCTTGGTAGGAAACGGATGTGATGGCATGTCTCGAGGTTCGGCCTTTTTCAACAATAAATAGAGGTATCGCTGAAGAATTATCGTTTATGAGGCTAGGATTCAGTGCGATGGCATCCGAGTTCATGATCTTGATCATGCGCGGAGGGTTTCCGTTTTGTAGGTTGACCAGTGTGCCAAGAAAATCAAAGACATTACGTGTAGAGCGTAACTTGATCACTAGACGACTATCCTTGTTGACCCCGGCCGAGCTGAGCGCCGCAGCTGTCGCAGGCATTAATGCTTTCTTGGGAAGGATACCGACTGCCTCGCTATTGCAAAATGCTGACTCGGCAAAGGTGTGTCCCAACACCATTTCTTCAGATTGTTTGTTTAGGCACATGCGTGTGGTTGGCACCATTCGCACCATCTGATATTGAGTGACGCCTCCAGTTTTGACAGGCATCACCATCACGCCAGGCTGTGCTTGCGCAGCAACTGCTGCGACTAAGTTTCTGTTTAACGCATCGGCACTCATCGGCGCCGACACGACGTGTTTCTCCATCACAATCTCAGTGCTGAGGCCCGCTTCAATCAATGTATAGAGCGCCTTTTGAAACTCTTCGTAGTTCGGCAGGTAGGGATTATTGAAGTACTTGGAGATGACGACGTTATTCTTGTCGCGTAATTCAATCGTGTCGATCACCAAAGAATACAAAATGGACTTGGGACCGACTTGATTGTTCGTCAGGCTCGCGACAACCTCAGGCCGGATGTCGCTGAGGAAAGAGCTCATGAATTGCGAGTTATCCAGCGAAGACTGCGTAAAGTTAAAGCCACTGTTCACACTCAAGCCGACGCTTGGGGCAAAGGTCGACAGACCAGCTGACGGGTCCGCAGAGAAGAATCCGCTCACCGAACCAGGCGCGTTGCTGTAAATGTTGGTACCCAGACCCGCATTGACGCCCACACTGCCTGTGCCGATAACCGAAGGCATATCGAGAAAACTGACCGGCATGTTCTTGGATGAACGCACAATGTTCAGTAAGACGTTATCGTTCGCGTAGCTTTCAAGGACTTCGCGATAGGCCGCTGACATGTCCCTGAATGACGATGATCCGGTGGGAGCGCAGCCGGACAGCGCGACGACCGCCGCGATGGGCGCCAAAATGAGTTTCTTAAACATATTGCTCTTCTTGATGAGTGTTGGTGGCAGGTGCGTTTAAATCACATGCCATTTTCCCGTATCTCATTCGGTTGAGCGTGGAATATCCGGAAACGAGCTCTCAAATGCGAGTAATTGAGAGGTTTTGGACCTCTCGCAACCGATGCTCAGAGCTTGGCGCCACAGTCCCGACAAAAGTGGTCTTGTTTATCCAGATGATCGGCTTCGCACTCGGGGCAAGTGACTTGGCTATGTCTACGATGGTTTCGTGTGCGAGACATTTCAGCGGTGACGATGCCAGTTGGTACCGCGAGTGTGCCCCAGCCCATGAGCATCATGGTCGATGCAATCAGTTTGCCCAGATCGGTCTTGGGAGTGAGATCGCCAAAACCGACAGTAGTCATAGTTGTGATAGCCCAGTAGGTTGCGATGGGGATACTCGTGAAGCCATGTTCGGGACCTTCCACCACATACATGAGCGTACCCATCACTAAAACTACCATCAAGACAAACGAGAGGAAAACAAGAATTTTTTTACGGCTGGCGCTCAGCGCATTGGCCAAATGCGAGTATTCCTGCATGTAGGCGGTCAGCTTAAATACGCGAAAGATCCGGATCAGACGCAGCACCCGAACATCGATCAAGGCATGCAGCTCGGGGAAAAACAAAGCAAGGTAGGTTGGTAAGACTGCGAGCAAGTCAATCAGTCCAAAAAAACTGGTTGCGTATTTTCTGCGGTTTTTTGCGCAATACAGGCGAGCCGCATACTCCACTGTAAAAATCGCAGTAAAGAGCCATTCCAGCCCAAAGAGCAAGGAGTGAAAGGAGCGGGCGATTTGCTCGACGCTGTCGAGGACGACAATGACGAGCGAGAGCAAGATCAATGCGATCAGCGTTTTATCAAAAAGTCGACCTGCCGCCGTTTCATTGGTAAAGATCAGTGTGTACATCCGATCTTTTAAAGAATGTGCAGCGCGTGTCATCGTGAGGCGGCCTCAGATTGTTGGGCGATATCAAGTGCCACAGCCCGACCGCTGAGCCAGGCGCCTTCAACTTTTTCTGTACTGGTCCAGTCTCCGCATAAACCAAGTTGCAGCGATTGGTCGAAAATATGCCCATGGTGCGTAGCGTGGTCGAGTCTTGCGTATCGCCACAGATGGGTTTGATAGATTTCTGGTCGAATACCTGTGAGCTTTTCAAAACCCTCTGTGATTAAAGGTGCAGCTTCGTCCTTGGTCAGATTTTCGTGCGCGCGGCTCCAGTCCGAGGTCGCGTGTGCGATCCAGGCTTCTTCGGATTGTCGCTTGGGTTTGCTTGAGCTTCTGGCGATCCAGCTGAACATGCCCGTATTGATAAAGGCAGCATCAAAATCAAGGGCCAGACGCTTGTGCGCGTAGACCATCAAGGCCCAGGTCGGGACCATGACAGCATCCCTGCAGCGGTCAAACAGGAGATTCGAGTGCGGTTGCACCAGCGGCTCGGCTTGTTTAGAGGGGATTGCGAGAATGACGATGTCAAAGCGGGTTTCATGCAGGCCGTGTTCTTTTGAATGTAATTTCCAAATTTTGCCTTCGCGCAGCAGCTGATCGATCGTGGTCGAAAAGTGGATGGTCTGATCTTTCGCCACAAATTTAGCTGGCGCTGTCATCGACGGTGTGCCGACATAGCGACCCATTGAGGGTTTGACAGGATGCCAGCCCTGAGCGTCATAGCTCGTGATCTGCGCATCCCACAGCGCCGCGGCGCCTGCCGCTTGCCAGACCTCGACTTGACGTTGAAAGGCGGGGTCTGTTGCCGTGAAATATTGGGCACCGTGATCGCAGGCCCAGGATTCGAAGCTTCGGGTACTCATGCGGCCGCTCACGCCACGACTTTTTTCAAAAAGCTGGACGAGGTGTCCCTGCGCGGTCAGCGCCTGGGCGCAACTCAAACCTGCGAGACCTGCTCCAATAATTGCGATGTTGCGTGGCTGAGTCATGGCGAGAGGAATTTCCGATAAGGGTAGAGGGTTTTTTGTCATTTTATGGCTTTCGCGCAGGTCGCGAGAACAAACTCAGGATTCTTCAGGGGATAACCCTTGTAGACAGTATTGATGGGGCGGTTTATCAATGCGAATTGCTGCCTTACAAAATCAAAAAGAGGACTAAAAAATGAAGAGATTTCTAAAGTCGCTGGTGTTGGGTGCCTGTGTGTTGGGGGTGAGCTTTGGCGCCCTTGCGCAAAGCTATCCCAACAAGCCTATTCGCATGATCGTCCCGTTCCCGCCTGCTGGCGCCGCGGACCAGACGGCAAGGATCGTCATGAAGGCTTTATCCGAAAGTCTCGGACAGCCTATTATTATCGACAACAAGGCTGGCGCTGACGGGGCGATTGCAGGGTTGGCGGCGATGAACGCTCCCGCCGACGGTTACACGCTCCTGTTCGCGACGACCACAGGCTTGAACGGCGCGCCCACGATGCGCAAAGTGCCTCCATATGATCCTTTGACTGCGTTCACGCCGATTTCAATGGTTGGAAAATTCGGATTTTTCATGTTTGTGAACGCAGAGGTGCCCGCCAAAACGATGAAAGAGCTGATTGCCTATGCACAAGCCAATCCGGGCAAGCTCAATTATGGAAGTGGCAATGGAACAAGTATTTTGACGACAGCCCAGTTCGCGGAAGAGTCCAAGCTCAAAATGGTGCACGTACCATACAAGGGTGATGCTCCCGCGACGGCTGATTTGATTGCCGGACGAATTCAGGTTCTGCTGGCCACGCCTGGAAACGCTCTGCAAATGGTGCAAGAGGGGCGATTGAGAGTATTGATGGCCTTGTTGCCCAGTCGTAGTCCCTTGGTTCCTGATGTGCCCACTGCTGACGAGTTGGGCATCAAGGGGATGACGATCGTGCCTTGGGCGGGCTTATTCGGACCGGCCGGTTTACCCAAAGATGTGGTTGATCGTGTGGCAAAAGCGATGAAAGAGGTCGCTGCCCGCAAGGACGTGCGCGAGCAGCTCGACCGGATTGCATTTGAACTGCAAAGCTCAACCCCACAGGAAATGGCTGCATTCAACAAGTCTCAACTTGAGATTTGGAAAAAAACAGCAGACGCGATCAATTTAGAGCGCAATTGATATGCTGCCAGAGGGTATCCGTTCCAGACTGATTCACGATGTCAATGGCATTACCCTGCATATCTTGGAGGCCGGGTATGACGTGCCTGGCCGCCCGCTTGTCGTGATGTTGCATGGTTTTCCCGAGCTGGCTTACAGCTGGCGAAAGGTGATGCTGCCGCTCGCGAGTCAGGGCTATCACGTCGTGGCCCCTGATGTGCGTGGCTACGGAAAAAGCGGCGGGGCGGGGGTGTCTTATCACGATGATTTGCGCCCCTTCAGTACCTTGAATAAAGCGCATGATGTCCTGTCATTGGTTGCTGCGTTGGGTTATCGCAGCGTTGCCGCCATCATTGGACATGATCAGGGCTCGCCGCTTGCCGGTTGGTGCGCGTTGATGCGTCCCGATGTGTTTCGTTCCGTGGTGATGATGAGTTCCCCGTTTCGTGGCGGACCCGTGGCGCTCCCATTCAATACGGCCAATGAGGGGGTCAAGCCCGTTGCACCCAGCCAGATTGACGAGGAGCTCAAACAGCTCGATCCTCCCAGAAAGTATTACATGCGTTACTACGCAACTGAACCGGCAAACGAAAACATGTGGCATGCGAAACAAGGCTTGCATGATTTTTTGCGCGCTTACTATCACATGAAAAGTGCGGACTGGGAGCAGAACAAACCATTTCGTTTGAAGGGACTGACGGCAAGCGAGTGGGAAAAACTGCCGCGTTATTACGTGATGGATCTGGATCAGGGCATGGCCGAGTCTGTCGCGCCAGAAATGCCTTCGGCTCAGGCAATCTCGGCATGCCAATGGCTCACTGAGACTGAGTTGAAATTTTATGTCGATGAATATGCTCGCACGGGATTTCAGGGAGGCCTGCAAGGTTACCGAACCAATCCGGGTGACAAGGACTTGGGAGTGTTCGCGGGTAAAACAATCGATGTGCCGTCCATGTTCATAGGCGGTCAGCAGGACTGGGGGGTATACCAGACGCCTGGCGGTCTGGAGCGTGTAGAGGGGTCGTTGACCACGCGTTATCAAGGGACTTATCTGGTCGAGGGGGCGGGACATTGGGTCCAGCAGGAACAGCCAGAAAAAGTGTGCCAGTTGTTTCTGGATTTTCTGGAGAGAAATGCGGATGGTTGAGTTAGCATAGGTGAAACAGCCGAACGCTGTCGGTCGGTTGTGTCCCTTTGCGGAGACTCGTCATGAGCATTGTTAGCATCGATTCAGACAATACGCGTTCAGAGCATGATTTGCTCGGAAATCGCGATGTTCCATTTCAAGCCTATTACGGTGTCCATACGCTGCGGGCGATCGAGAATTTTCCCATCACGGGCTTGCCGATTTCACACTATCCAGACCTGGTGCGAGCGCTTGCGGAAATCAAGATTGCCGCCGCGCTGACCAATCAAGAGTTGGGCATGCTGGATGCAAAAAAATGTGAAGCCATTGTGGCGGCTGGCAAGGAGATTTTGCAGGGCAATCTGCATGAACAATTCGTCGTCGATCTGATTCAGGGTGGCGCGGGCACCTCAACCAATATGAACGCCAACGAGGTGATTGCGAACCGGGCTCTTGAGCTGTTGGGGCACAAGCGGGGGCAGTATCAATTCTTGCATCCCAATGAAGACGTCAACATGAGTCAGTCGACCAATGATGTCTATCCGACATCCCTCAAACTGGCGACATACCGCGGCTGTCAGCGTTTGCTGACCAGAATGATCAGTCTGCAAGAAGCCTTCGAGCTCAAGGCCGAGGAATTTAAAGATATCATCAAGGTGGGTCGTACCCAATTGCAGGATGCTGTGCCGATGACATTAGGACAGGAGTTTCGGACCTACGCAGTGATGCTAGGCGAGGATGTGTTGAGATTGCGCGAAGCCTTGCCCCTGATTTGCGAGATCAACTTGGGGGCGACCGCGATCGGGACCGGAATCAATACACATCC
>JACCDU011110592.1_pt1 | contig 26601 bp, 18 predicted proteins | sample 7446081 | NCBI WGS metagenome assembly JACCDU01 (sample SAMN15323447, study PRJNA562643) | freshwater metagenome | isolation source: river surface water | place: USA:Blue River Watershed | collected 2017-08-17
ACCCTAATGGCGTGTTGTTTGGCAAAGACGGCTCTGTCACTGCCAGCGCATTTACCGCCAGCACATTTGGTTTGAGCGATACCGACTTCATGGCCGGCTACTACAAATACAACCGCAACGGCAGCACCGCCTCGGTAGTCAACAACGGCAACATCCACGTGACCCCAGGTGGGTACGTGGCGTTGATCGGCGCTGAAGTTACCAACAATGGCACCATCACCGCCCCCCAAGGTGCAGTGGTCATGGCTGCTGCTGAAAGCGTGGCACTCCCCGCCGAAATCACTGCCCCACGCAGCGTGGGCGTGCCTTTGAGCAAACGCGTTCGCCTAGAGCTTGCCCCTGCAGCGGTAAACACCGCAATAAACAACACCGAAAACGGTGTCATCGTCACCGAAGGTGGCCAAGTGCTGATGCAAGCGGGTGCCTTAGCTACCGCAGTAGCCAGCGTCACACACAGCGGCAACATTGACACCTCTGGCCCACAAGCAGGTGACGTGACGTTGCTGGCCGATGGAGGCCGTGTCAAAGTCGATGGCCGCATCACCGCCAACAGCACAGGGCAAGACAGCCAAGGTCAGGCCAATATGGGTGGGCGTATCGTCATTGGCCGAGATGAAGACACTGGCGTTCTGGCAACCAGCGCTGATGTAAGTGGTGCAAGCCTAGAAAGCAAAGGTGGTTTTGTTGAGACCTCCGGCCATCAACTGACTATCGACAACACCCGCGTCGTTGCAAAAGACTGGCTGCTAGACCCAGACAACATCCAAATCACCAACGATGCATCCTTAGCCACTGGTTACACATCTCGTGTCTCCGCAACAGACTTGGGTACATCTTTAAGCGCAGGCACCAGCGTCACCATCAACACCACATCAGGCAATGCCGACACGGGCAACATCTACATCAACACAGCAGTATCAAAGACGGGCGCGAGTGATGCCACGCTGACACTGGTAGCCGATAACGGCATCATCATGAACTCAGCCATTGGCGTAGCCAGCGGCGCGGCCAATACTGGCAAGCTCCATCTGGACTTCACCGCTAAAGGCATTCCTGGTGGTGGCAGTGCTCCAACATCAGCCAATGCAGATAGCTTGGGCATCGTCATTGGTGGCGTTGGCAACATGAGCCTCAATGGCGGCGACCTTACCCTCACAGGCACTTCTTATAAGAACAACGGTGCAGGCGTGACTTTTATTCCTGCAGCACTTTCCTCTGCGGGTGGCGCAACCGCAGGCCCTACTCTCAACATCACGGCAGGCAACATTACTGTCAATGGCACAGCCAATACCTTCAGCGGCACTTCGGGCAACGGCATCTACATGACCCGTTACCCTAATCCCGTTCAACTTACCGCTACTGGCAATGTAAACATGATCGGCACTGTCAATGGCGCAGGTACGGGTTCAGGCTTTTACTCAGCTTTCAGTGGCGTCACCAACGCTGCCAACAGCATCACCGCTGGCGGCACCCTCACGCTACGTGGTAACAACCGAGCGTCTAGCTCAAGCACCTCGGCCGCTGTCTATGCGGATGGTGGTTTGCAGCTCCGCTCGGCCGGTAACCTCATCGTTCAAGCAGAGACCAACAACGCCGGCGCCAACGCCATAAGTTTTAGCTCTGGTGCGGGTAGCACGGTAAATGCCAACGCCTCGTTCCAATCGGTCGACAGTAATGGCAATGCATCGGGCAATGTGCTCATTCAAAGCAACACCGGCGGCATCAACTTCGCCAATAACTTGGCCGAAGCCACAAGCTCTAAGGTCATCAAGGGCGTCAATATCACGATTGACAACACCGGTGCGGGCATGGCCACGGGTGCAGGCAGCAATGTCGGCTCGGGCGGCACCACAGGCGGCACAGTAGGCGCAGGGAGCATTGACAACGCAACAGGTGCCATCACCAAGGGTACTGGACAAGCGCAGAACAACACAGGCGTGAACCTCAACGACAACCGCACAATCATCGCCAGCGGCAACATCAATATCTACGGCGTCACCAGTCTGTACAACAACACCTACGGTGTGGGTATTTCCAGCAGTCTGACTAGCGGCGGCACGATGAACATCATCGGACAACATCTCACTGTCGGCTATGCCGGCGGTGGCGGTGTCATTGTTCGAAATGGGGCCTCTTTTACTACGCAAGCAGGCGCTAATAATTTAGTCAAAGGCATCATGCCTTCCTACGGTGCTTCAAATGCAATGGTACTGGGTGACGGCGGCACGAGCACGGTGACCATTAATGCTCAAAATGGTTCAACATTGCAGTTCGAAGGCAACGCAACCACAAGCACGACCATTTCCAGCGGGCAGATCGTGGGCGGCATTCGCGCACAGGGCACGCTGAACTCTACCGGCAACGTCAAGCTCCGAGGCACGACTCTCTCGAGTCATGGTGTTGTAGTGGATGCGGCCATCAATCACAGTGGAGGAACGCTAGATATTTATGGTTCGGCCTCCCCTGGTCGCGTGGATAACGGCTGGGGTATCTCAGGCGTTTATCTGAACAAGGCCATCACGGTCAGTGATGGAAGCAACCTCAATATCGAAGGCCGTTTCATTTCAACAACGACCAACCAAAACGGATCTACCGGGTATGGTGTACTTAGCAGCGGCACTGGCACCCTGACAGGTGTGGGTGGTCAACTCAACATCACAGGGGCTTCCAGCTTAATAACGGGTGGCACCACATCTACTGTTGGCGTTTACACCAATGCAGGCATCAGCGGTTGGGGTGAGACAACTGTATTAGGCCAAAATGCTGCAGGCTCCACAGCCGTTGCCACACAGATCATGGGAAACATCAATGTTGGCAACAACACTTTAAAAGTGCTGGCCAACGGAGGCCCCGTCTACCAAGGCTCCAGTTCAACCCTCTCAGCCGGCCGCATCATCATTGACAACACTGGCGCAGGTCGCACGTCACTATTTGCCGACACCAGCGGCTCACCCAACGCCAATATCACTAACGGTCAGTCGTTTGGTGGCGGCATTGCTGCAGATGGAGCCATTACAGCAGGCACAGCGGCTAAGACAAACGGCAGTGCCACGCGCGGCCTAGACCTCAACGGTGCCATGACTGCTTCCACAGGCAGCATCCACCTCGGCTCCAACTCCAGCGCATACATCAACAGTGCACTCACCAGCACTGCGGGTGACATCAACTCCCAATCCAAGGGCTCAGTCACCATTGCCAAAGCGTTGAGCGCGCCCACATCAATAGGCGCGAGCGGCGGCAACATCAGCGTAAGCACCACCTCGGGTGACATCATCCAAAGTGCCAACATCACCGCTGGCAAAACGGCCACCATCGACAACAGCACAGCCACAGGGCGCAGCATTTTGCGCACGGCAGGAACCCTGACGGCCAACAACGTTGTGTTGAAGTCATACAACCAAATCGGTGAATCTGTAGCTGCCACGGGGCAGGCGCCTTACAACACTCCGATTACTGTGGTTGCTAACTCCGTCTCTATGCAATCTGCTGGCCACCAATACCTCAGCGGTGGCTCAAGCATGTCGGTTGCAGCTCAATCGACTTCTGGTGACATCAACATTGCCACCACAGTGGGCAACTTGACTGTTGACACTGTGAACAGCATCAACAGCATTTCAACCACTGGCACAGTGACCCTCAATGCCGCAGCTGCAATTACCGCAAGCAACGACATCACAGCCGGCAATTTGTACATGACCGCGGGCACAACCATTGGCACATCGACTGACCGCATTCAAACCAACGCCAGCAACATTTACGCCTCATCGGCTGGCGACCAGTTCATCACCGGCACGGCATCTGGCACTACATCTGTAGCAGCTCGCACCACGGCAAACAACGGCAGCATCGACATTGCAACAACAGATGGCACTTTGTGGGTCACCACCGTCAACAGCCTCAGTGGCATCACAGCTCACGGCTCTGGCGACATCACACTCGAAGGAAACCAAACTGGCGCCAGCGGATATGGCTTGAGTATTGCCAGTAATGTCACCTCGACCAGCGGCGACATCACACTCACCGGCACCACGGCAGCTAACAGCCGTCCCGGCGATGCATGGGCGGGTGTTCGCAACGGCGCCACTGTGTCTGGCGCCAATATCACGCTCACAGCCACGGCCACCGACACCATCGCAGATGTACTGGGCTACTACGGTGGCGCCGGCAGCTTGATAGCCAGCGACACCCTCACAGCCACCGGCACTTCGGGCGGCGCAGGTGTGGGTTTTTATATGTGGGGCGGCACCACACAGGCAGCCAACGGCGTGAGTATTTCTGGCACATCCAACACAGGCCCAGGTGTATCGCTCACCAACTCCGCTCAAGTCAAAAACACCACAGCTGGTGACATGGACATCTCAGGCTTCACCAACAACACAACCTCAAGCTATGGTGTTTTCTTAACAGGTGCCAGCATCGTCAACCAACAAGGGGGCGTCACCCTAGAGTCAGGCAAAGGCTCTGTGCAAGCTGCCAGCGGCACCAACACCATCACGACAAATGGGGCGCTTGCTATAAGAACACTCACCGCAGGTGATGACATCAACGGCACAAGCCTCACGCTCACACAAAACGGCAATGCCGACACCACCCTTCTCACCAAAGGGAGTGGTGACATTACGGCGCCCACCATCGTCAACAACGGCACGGGCGACGTAGTGGTCGCTGCAGGCAGCGATGTGGCGGCTGGCACAGGTGCTGGCGGTCAAGTACTGACAGTAAGTGGCCATGGCATCAGCAATACCAATGGCGACACCTATATCTACACGGGTACTGCCAGCGACTCAGGCCAGCTCAGCTACCTCACCAACGATTTTGCAAGCCTCTACTACCAAGGCAGCAGCCACACACGCAACGCGCAATTCAACACCGCTTACAACGGCACCATCGCAGGTGGAGCAAGCTCACAAGTGCTGTTCCGCGATCCCACAGCTAATGCACCAACGTTCACGCTAACGCTCAACGACATTAGCAAAACATACGGCGATGCAGACCCCGCCAACCAAGCTGCTCTCAACGCCGCTTTGCTGGCAGCCTACACAGGGGCCAGCAGCCTCAGCAGCACCGTCAGTGCAGCCAATAGCGGCACCAACACATTTGCAGTCACAGCGGCAGATGTCATCAGCAATCTCAGTGGCACATCGCGCACGGCAGGGTCTAACGTGGGCAGCTACGCCTATACCAACCTAAGCGGCAGCAGCTACAACACCAGCCTCTCTGCTCAGCCCAGTCTCAGCATTACCCCACGCGACATCACGCTTACAGCGGTCACGGCCAGCAACAAGACCTACGATGGCAACACCACAGCCAGCATCTCGGGGGGCACATTTGGCAACATCGTGGCAGGCGAAAGCCTCGGCTTAAGTGGCTCAGGCACCTTTGACAGCGCCAACGTGGATGATGTATCCACCGTCACAGTTGCCAACGTCGCCGCCCTCACAAAAACCAACGGCACAGGCAGTTGGAGCAACTACAACCTCACTTCAACCGGGTCACTCACCAGCAGCGCTGTGGGCAACATCACACCTGCCACACTGACTGCCACCGTCAATGGCTCCGCCATCTTTGTGACCCAAGCCGCATCAACGGCCCCCGACATGGGTGTGAGCTACAGCGGCTTTGTGGGCAACGACACCGCAGCCACGGCCTTAAGTGGCAGTGCAGTGCGCTCTTACACGGGCTTAGCCAACTATCCAGCCGCTGGCACACACGCAGGGGTATTTGGACTGTCAAGCACACCAACGGCCAGCCATGGCAACTACAACATCAGTTTGTCTGCTGGCGACCTAACCGTTGTACCGGCTGACAAACTGCTCATCACCATTGCCAGCCAGAGTGCGAGTTTTGGTAGCCAAACCTCAGCCAACGCGGGCACCGCTGCTGTAGGCACGGTCAGTACTGTGTACTGCTTAGACCCAGCCAACTGCAGTGGCGCGAATCTTTACAGCCTCACCACCACCCGTCTCAGCAGCAACCAGTGGAAAGCCGCCGACAACACCGGCAGCTATGTGGTGTTTGACACCAGCGTGGCGAGCCCCCTTTATACAAGTGGCAACCTCAGCGTTGGCAACTACACCTACACAGCCACCGAGATCAACCCCCTCTCCCTTTACACCAATGGCGTAGCCAACTTCAATGGTCGCTTTACCAATGGTGGCGTGCTCACCATCACAGCCAGTGGCGGCGGAGGTGGCGGTGGCGGCGGTGGTTCTAACAACGCCATCGTCAAACCCCCATTGCCCATCATCCCCAGCGATGGCGGCAGTGGCGGTGGTGGCGGCTCATCGGGTGGAGACGCCAGTGCAGGCAACCCCTACGTTGTGCTGCCTAACAACGGACAAACCACTGAACGTTGCAACGCCAACAACCTAGAAGCTTGCCTGTGCGAAGAACAACCCGAAGCACATATTCAAAACTTGGCCATTTGCTACCAGCCTAAAAAGACGGCTGAAACTAAGAGCACGAAAAACAAAATTTAAGTGCTTGTGTAGCTTTGCGCCTCGGCTTCAGGCCACAGGCTTGGGAAATAAAACCGCAACGCATGTTGAGGCACGCCCAGCCTCAACTTGCCATACGGTGAGTCGCTTTGCAGCAAGCCTCGGCGCAACAGGGCAGACACCTGCGCCGTGGCCAACCGATCGCCCAAGCCCAGCATGGCTTTAAAGTCGGCTCGCTCCAAATCTGACTGCGTGGTAAACAAATAGTGCAGCGCACGCAAAGCCTCGGTTCGCACGCCCTGCTTCACCACTTCTTGCTCGTAGTGCAGGCAAGCAGCCATGCGCTCTTTCATGCCGTCTAGGGCCAACAGGCCTGTCATGAAGCTCACTTGGTCCAAACAAACATCCAGCACATAGTTGATCCAACCCAACAAGCCCGCTTGTGTCAAATTGCCTCGACCATCCAAGTCGCCAGCACGTGGCTCGTCGGCACCTGCTAAGTGGCTGTAGTACGTACTTTGCGACCGCGCAAACCCACGCAAGGGCGACCACCAGCCGTTGGTCAACCCCATGTTGCCCAGCACCAAATACGTGTGCAACCTGGCCACGCGGCCGTTGCCGTCTAAAAACGGATGAATCCACGCCAAACGATGGTGCGCAGCAGCCATGGCCACCACTTGCATCTCACCTCGGCGGGCCGTCTCATACACCTCGGCCCATCGCGCCAAAAACAAGGGCAAAGCCTTGGCCACGGGTGCAGCGTGTCGACCCACACTCACCTCGCGTTCACGCAGTTGGCCTGGCAAAAAGTCGCTCTCAGACAAACGCGAAAACAAATCTTGATGAATGTCACACACCGTTTGAGGCGCCCAAACATTCGTATGCGCCCAATGGCTCTCTAGCTGCTGCTCTGTGGCCATGTGCGCCAAAGCCAAGCGCTGCCGGCGGGCCTTGTCGGCGTCTTGTGCGTAGTCGTTACGCAGTGCCTGTTCTATTTCTAGCGGGAGGGTGTGCTGCCCTTCAATTTTGTTGGAGTAGTACGAGTTCATGGCTCGCAACAACTGCCGCAAATCGCTCAAACCACCCGCACGCCCCCAGCCAGAAAGCCGGTCGGCTTGACGAATCAAATCGTGCGCACGCTCCAGCACAGGCCCCAAAGCTGCCTCACTTGGCAACAAAGGCTCCATTTGTTGAGGATGGTCATACAGCTCAAATTTTTGCGACTTATTCATAGAGAGTAAGTATATGTAAAATAAAGATATATCTACATATATAATGAAATTTTTGCGACTTTATTTACCAAAAAAAAACCACCCGTCATCGATGACGCTGCGTTACGGTTTGACTCAATCACCGCCGTCATGCACTCGACAAACGCTAGCTCTAACGAGCTCAGTTGGTATTGGCTCAGTGCAACGCCCACTATTTGAGACCATGCCTTAGAAATATCTTGGGCCATTTTTCTGAACAGCGCCAACGTGGGTTTCACACCGAATACACATTCTTCAGCCCACGCCTCCCAAGAATGTGCCGCAACCGTTCCATAGGTGCGCTCATCGCCAATGTAAAGCGCCAACTCGTTGTCGCCATACGTTTGCACGCTCAAAAAATCATAAAACGGGGCCAAGTGATAGCCCTGGGTGCTGATCATCAAAGAAATATTTTTGGCATGCGCATCGCTGTTGCCAATGAGGTAGTTGAACATCACCCACCTTTGCACATGCAACAAATCTTGGCCAGATATGGGCAAACTGCGCAATGCAGCCACAATTTTTTCAAGCTCACAATGGCGCCTTGTCGCTCATACTTCCAATCACTACCACCCCTAGCAGCTGACAAGCGTCAATTTGAAGCGTCAATTTGATGCGCACAAACAATGGCGCCATTCACCACAGCTCGGTCATATCTCTCCACCACATACACCGACTCGGGCGCCTGTAAAAAATCGACCTTTGGCACAGGCAGTTTCATGGCCCGCGCCAACGTCATGCACAAATACTCATTCACTGCGCTGGCCTGATACTTGGCCAATCTTGAGTCTGGTTTGACGATGTGTGTTGTGGGTGAGCCGTTGATCGCGTCGTACAACACGCCTCGCTTTGCGTCATACCGAATACCCATCTTGTCTTGCGCACCGGCCAGTGACATCCGGGTGAGCTTGTTGGATGTCAACAAAGGTTGCAGCCGCCCACGCAACACAATGCGCTGACTCAAATCCGCTTTCGAAAGCTCGCTGTACTTTTGCAAAGCCTCTGGCTCTCGCCCCTCGGGCAACACCGACAACACGCCCGGTAACTCAGCACCAAAAGTGCCAATCATTTCAAACGTGTTGGCATCACGAAGCGCCATGGCGTTCAACACCTCATCCAGCGGTGCGCCTTCGGGCAACAAATTGGCAAAAAAAGTCTTCACCAATTCGCCCCGATAGGGCTCTGCGCGCAAGGCAAAGTGAGGTGAGCTCAAACCCAAACCCTCTTTCAGTTTTAGCAGCTTGCCCTAGCTGCAATTTTCAGGATTGGCCTCTGCATCACGTATGAACGATGTGCTCACACCGCACACTGCCGCTGCCTCTTGGCGCGACAGGTTTTGACGCTTTCGCTCTGACTCGAGCGCTTTGGCTAAATCAATCAGCCTTGAAGCTTGGATTTTCATTTATTTGACCTCTCAAGGACATTTAATTAAAGATCCCTTAACAACAAATTTATTAACGTTAACAATTTTTAATTAAATTAGCGTTTTCAAGCTCAATTCTTAAACTTGCTTAAACATTTAAGTTTCATTTTTAACAGAAAATACCTTCCATCACAAAGCGATAAGTAACGCTTTAAGTACTGGTTAAGGAAATTTCGAAAATGAACGCTCTCTGTTACAAAATTGTCTTCTCTAAGCGTCTTGGCTCCTTGGTTGCGGTGGGTGAACACACCACTGGACAGGGCAAAGCAGCAGGCACGGGCGTTCGTTTAGGGGTTTTCCCCGAGAGCGCTGGCACAGCGAGCCATGGGGCTTCTGGCAACTTTGTGGGTTTACTCAAATCGGTATTTGCATCGGTCGCCCTCAGCTGCGTGACCACTGGCTTGGCCACAGCTGCAGGCCCAGCAGCGAACACCCTGCCCACAGGCTACAGCGTCAACAGCGGCAATGTGGCCATCAGCAGCACATCCAGCGCCACCAACGCTGCCATGACCATCAAACAAACCACCGATAAAGCCAGCATCAACTGGCAAAGCTTCAGCATCGGCAGCGGTGCCGCAGTAAACATTCAGCAAAACAGCGCTAGCTCGGTGCTGCTGAACCGCGTGGTGGGCAACGACCCTAGCCAAATTTTCGGCAAGCTCACAGCCAACGGCCAAGTGATCTTGATCAACCCCAACGGTGTGGTGTTTGGCAAAGGCGGCAGCGTGACCGCCAGCGCCTTTACTGCCAGCACCTTTGGCATGACTGAGGAAGACTTTAAAAAGGGCAAACACAAATTTAGCCGTAACGGCAGCACTGCTAGCGTGACGGTAGAAGAAGGCGCGACCATCACCACCACGGTGCCTGGCGGCTATGTGGCATTGATAGCCTCTAACCTCAACAACCAAGGCCGCATCAGCACCCAACAGGGCGCCGTGGTGTTGGCCGCAGGCGAAAGCGTGGCCTTGCCAGCAGCCATGACCGACAGCGTGGGCATCCCCCTCAGCAGCAAAGTGCGCTTAGAGCTGGCCCCCTCCACCATCAACGCCAGCGTAGAAAACGGCGGCACGATTACCACCGAAGGTGGCCAAGTGCTGATGCAAGCCGCCGCACTGAGCGATGCCGTGGCCAGCATTACCCACACGGGCATCATCGACACCACAGGCGCACAAGGCGGCTCCGTGACACTGCAAGCAGACCACGGCATCATCAAAGCTACAGGAAACATCAAAGCCAACAGCAGAAACACCAAAAACAAAGGTGGCGACATTTACATTGGCCGCGACGAAGTGACTGGCGTGCTGGCCAAAGCCACGAACGTGAGCGGCGCTAAGCTAGAAAGTCAAGGCGGTTTTGTGGAAACCTCTGGCGAATGGCTCGCCACCACAGGCACCCGCGTCAAAGCCAAAGACTGGTTGCTTGACCCCAATAACATCAACATCGTTTCAACTGGTGCAAGCGGTCAAGGTGGATATAGCAACGCCACACCAGGAGTTGCTGGCCCTGACATCAGTTACACCCCAACTACCACGTCCAATATCCTTGCTTCAGATATCGAGGCAAGTCTGAACGATGGCACTAATGTAAAAATTTCTACAGGCCTAACTGGCTCATCGGGCACCGCCGCAGGCAACATCACCGTCGCCAGCAACATTACTAAAACATCAGGCGCCGCCGCCACTTTAGAGCTGGAAGCCAACAACGGCATCACCATCAATGGTGGTGTAAAAATTTCAGACACCAGCGGTTCACCTCTAAGCGTCAAACTCACGGCAAATGGAGATGCACGTAAAGCTGATGGAAGCCTTGATAGCAACAACAGCTACGGTGTCAGCATCGGTGCCAACGGTGGCATCGATGTCTACGGCACTGTAGAGATCACATCAACCAGCAAATTTACTGGAGGCTGGGACTTCACACGATCGGCTCTGGCCATGCAAGCAGGCTCAATTTTGCGAGGCCGTAGCGTTACAGCCAACTTAACCGTTGACTTGCGAACACAAAACCGTGTCTTTGGTGCATTCATTCAAAACAGTGCTGCTCTCATAGCCAGAACGGGTGACTTCATCATGAACTCCACCCTTAAAAATGTTGGAACTGTCAACGGTTGGTCTGCTAACTCGATTCTTTTGGGCTCAGGTGTTTGGCCAAAAGTTACGCTTAACGCTGGGCGTGATATCAAACTTACGAGCAAAATCGAATCAACGAGTGTCGCCACAACGGGTGGCATTGGCCTCATCGACGTCGACGTTACTGCTGGTAGAAATTTTGTTGCTGACTCAACAGTTCACAACAGCAACACAAGCGCCATTGGCACAGGTGGCGTGATGTACGGCTTTAAATTGGCCGCAGTTGGTGATATCCAGTTCAAAGCCAACCAAGGCACGATCGGCACAGGATCCCTCACTGGCGGTGGAATCTCAGGAGCCAACATCCTGATCGATAACACCGGCGGCAACCTGGTGAATGGTGTGTTTACAGCTGGCTCCGGAAGTTCAACCGCCACCACTGGGCCCGGTGTATATCTTGCAAGCGGGGCAGGCAACAGCATCACCGCTTCTGGCAATTTGATCATCAACGGGAATTCAACCTCGCTGTTAGCCAATCCTGGTGTCAACGTCAATACTGGTTTGAATGGCCAAAACATATCCGTCAACGGCACAAGTAGCAATGGCAACGCAGTCATCACCCAATCAAGCAGCGTAATCACAGCGTCTAACACTGCCAGCATCACGGGCGAAAGCACTGGATCATCAGTCAGCAGCTCAGCATTGAGCTTATCTGGCAAAGTAACCGCGACAAACAATGTCACCATCACTGGCAATAACAGTACCGCCAGCAATGCTCAAACAGCGGTGTATTTGAACAATGAGTTGAAGTCAACTGCTGGTGAAATATCGATCAATGCCGACCATGCTGGAACTGGCACAGGGTTTCAAGTCCACACCAGTGGCAAGCTCACAACCACTAACAACAGCATCACGATCAAGACAGACTCGGCAAACCTTGCTAGTGCAGCAGATGGCTCGATTAATGCTGGCACAGGAACCGTCACTATCGCAAACCGCACTGCAGGAACAAAGGTTGATGTGGGTGGCGCCGATGTCATGACAAGTGGCGACAAAACTCTGGGGTTGACTCAGACTGAACTCAACAAAGTTGCGGCAGGCAATACAGTCATTGGCAGCAGCACGTCGGGTGACTTAAAGGTAAGCAGCGCAATCACAACGCTTGATAGCAATGGCAACGTGAGCCTTATCGGCGGCGGCAATATTGATGTCACCATCAATAACAACTTAAAAGTTGGCACGACAGGGACTAAAAACCTGACCATCAAGGCAATCAACGGTGCGGTTACGACTAAAACCGCTGCTGCCATTACAGCCAAAACTTTAGATATTGCCGCCAAGTCTATTGGCACCAGCGACAACCGCCTCAATGCAAAAGTTACCCAACTGAACACATCCACAACAGGTGATCAATTCATCACCGCCGCTGATTCAGTAACTGTTGCGGCTCGCACCATTCTTGACAGCGATGGCAACGGCAATGGCAACATCGACATCAAAACCAATAATGGCACGCTGAGCGTTGGAACAGTAAACGGTGTAGATGGCATTTCTACAGTGGGCACTGGCAATGTGACACTCGAAGGTGTCACTTCTACAGATGCAAAAAACGGCCTCACCGTCAGCAAAGACATCAACGCGGGTGGTTCAGTAACCCTTTTAGGCACGAGCACAACGGGACATGGCGTAGATATTGACAATGCCAAAGTCTCTGCCAATGGCCCTATCAACATCACAGGCACAGCCAATGAAGGGGCTGATTTAGGCGTGATCATTTGGCACGGCAGTCAAATCACAGTTAACGAATCTTCCAAAGACTTCGGCGGCGCTGACGCCATTGCCATTAAGGGGCAGACACCGACAGGTGTGACATCGACCACAGGTCGTAATGTGGTTATCAACGATGCCACTTTGACTAACAACTCTAAAAACGGCAACACTTACATCTACGGACAAAACAGCACTGTTGCAATCGACCCTGGCGCAGTCATCACTAATGGAAAGAATGCTGGCAGCATCAAGATCGTTGCAGATCACGACGCAAAAGTCAGCGCAACGACAACAAGCACGATTACTCAAAATAGTGATTCAGGTATCACGCTCGAATCCAAAGGTGCCGGAAACGTTCAAGTCTCCAAACTAATCAACAACGGCAAAGGGGATGTCGTTGTCGCAGCGGGCTCCGCCTTAAACGCTGGGAACGGCGCAGGCGGCCAAGTTAAAACCATCAGTGGTAACAGCATTACGCAAAATGATGGGGGCAAAACATACATCTATTCAGGCAGTCCATCTGACACGGACAAGTTAGAAAATCTCATGGGGTCATTGGCTACGTTGTATTTGAGTAAGGTGGGCGACAACGCACAAAATGCACAACTCAACACGGCGTATGCAAACTTCGCCACTTCGACTTTAAACACCATTCAAAACGGTGCGACTGCACAAGTCTTGTTCCGCGAGAATACCAAGTTTGATGAAATTCAAATCAACCCTACTACGTTGACAAAGAATGCAGGGCAAGTTGATCCCAGTACCGCCAGCTTTTCTGCCGCAGTGGCCGCAGCAAATACCGATGGGGCTACATTGACAAAAGCCAGCATTACCGCGAACAAATTCAAAATCAGTACTGACGCAGCAGGTATTGGCGGAACACTCCCCACGCCAAGCAACCAGGCGCGTACCACTGGCACTTACGATTACGCGGTGACATCAAGCATCGCAAACAAGGTGACCAGCAGCAGTACAGCCCCTGCGGCAAAACTGGTTGTTCAAGCATCAACCGTAATTCCGGTGCCTACGCCTGTTATTCCCACAAGCAACACCACGCGCGTGAAAGTGCCTGTAGGTTCAGCCAACCCATTTGCACTGGCTTCAGCCGAAGACTTGACTGACGATATTTGCTCTGCCAACAGCATAGAAAACTGCTACTGCGAAGAGTCCGCCGTCAACAAAGGCGTAGACATTTGCTACGAGCCAAAAGCTGGCGGCAATGGCACTGCGCGTTAACTTAGAATTTGGCCCAATTTCTGACAACCCTCTACTAAAGCTCTCAAAATGTTCAAACTTGGTTATGTCGCCAGCGCCTGTATATGCGCCCTCTCTTTGCAGGGTGCATACGCCCAAACCGCAGCCGATGTGCAGCGCGACATCGAGCAAAACAAGCCCGACCTCAACCGCCTAGCACCCAAGCCAGCAGCCAAAAAGCCGCAGGCCCCCGCCACGACCGACCAAGGTTTTGCTCGCCTCAATGCCGTGCAGGTGAACAGCCCGTTGTACCAAGACGAGCTCATGGCGTATTGGATGACCGAGATCAACAAGCCTGTGCCAGCCCAAAAGCTGGCCGACTTTAAAGCGTTTGCTTGGGAGCTGTTTCAAAAGAAGGGCTATCTGGCCTACATCACCACCAGCGCACAGCCCACTCCAGAGGGTTCGGTACTGACGGTCAACGTGGCCATGCCCCAAGTTGGCAAAGTATCTGTGGTGACGGTCGATGGCGACAAGGGCAAAGAGTTTGCCGACGAGGTGGCCCGCCGCTTTACAGCCATTTACAAAGCGGGTACGCCCGTGGATGTGCAGGGTTTTGAGAACCAGCTGAATGCTGCAGCGTATGACTTGCCTGTAGACCTAGAGGTGAGCATGCGGCAAGTAGACGCCAAGGTGGTGGATGTGGTGATTAACCTGCGCCCTGTCGAACACAAAGCAGGCTCGGTATTGGGAGGTTTGGTACAGGCCAACAACTATGGCCTTGACCAGTTTGGCCGCGAGCAAGTGCTGGGCAATGTGCGTATTGCCGGCTTTACGCCTTTGTCTGAGTTGTCACTCACCACACAGCAGTCGCGCGGCGTGGGTTATTACCGTGCTGATTACTTTGCGCCTATTGTGGGCACTGGGATGCGATGGAACACCTATGTAAGCCAGGTACGCAGTGAAGCCAAAGATGTGAAGGGTTTGTCCAGCGAAGTGGGGGCAGGCTTGTCCAAGCTGCTAAGCACCGACCGCAGCGGTCGCTGGCTAGCAAGTTCAGAGGTGTCCAAACGCCAAACACAAAACTGGGCATCAGGCGTTGAAAATACCAACCGCATTGACCACCAGTTGCGTTTGAAGTTGCGTGCTGAGTCTTCAAAGGGATGGGTGGATAACTTCAACAATGAAGTGTCTCTAGTGGCTGGCACCATGAACTTAGACCGCAACGCCACCGACAAATCAGACGATGCCACAGGTCTCAAGATAGCTGGCAGCTATCAAAAGCTAGAGATGAATGGTGGCTTGTCTCACGCGCTAGGCAACGACGGTGTGTACACGGGCTCTGTGCGCTGGAAGGCACAAGCAGCCGCTAAAAACTTAGACACCTACAACCGTATTTCTTTGGGCGGTGTGAACGGCATTCGTGCTTACACCAGCTTAGATGGCGTGGGTGACCAAGGCGCACAAATGTCTTTTGACATCATTCACCAAGTGGTACCCGATGTGTATGGCGGTTTGTTTTACGACATCGGTATGGTGCGCAACAGCCGCTACCCATTGGCAGCAGCGACAGATACAGGCTTCTACACGCTGCAAGGCGTAGGCTGGCAAGTGGGCGGCAAAATTGAAGATGTGAACTGGTCGTTGTCGATGGCGCATGCAATTGGCAAGAACCCCGGCCCAGGCGTGTGGACTTCGGCCAACACGCAAGTAGGTGACTGGCGCATGAACTTGGCAATTACCAAACCGTTTTAAACGGTTGAGCGTTTTACTGAAAAAGGCCTCGGCTTACCCCGAGGCCTTTTTTATTTTGAGTAAAAGTTATGTACATAAGTGCTTGCGAATGCGTAAAATATGTACCTTATGAGTACACGCAAATATCGTTCAGCCAAGATACGCTTGATAGGGGCTTCTTTACTGGCTGTGTTGCTGGGCACTGCAGCACAGGCCGACCCCGTGTGGCACTGCAGCCGCACATCGGTGCAGGTGGCTGATGCTGGCGACAATTTTTCGCTGGCCGCATTAGACGCCGAGCGTGAGGTGCTGCGAATTTCTTTGCGCGATTTGTACGCGATTTACCAAGGCAACCAAGTCAAAGCCAGTGGCGTTCCTTTGTCAGCCTGCTTTATTGGTGGCAACAACGCCATCACCAAAAGCGCCATGAGCAGCATAGGGGCCGAGCCCCAAGTATTAGAAAAATTGTCACGCAAAACCGCCTTGGTCAGCCAGAACATTTACATGGTTCAGTCTGAACAAGACATGCAAAGCTGCATGACCAAGCACCACCCTGCGATTGGCTATTTGTCTAAAGCCACGCATACCGAGGCTGTAGGGCCGTGTTTTTAAAACGCATCACCCACACTGTTTTTTTATGTTTCGGGCTAGCCAGCAGCCTAGCAGCCCAAGATGTTCCATGGCATTTGGCAAGCCAAACAAACACAAGCGCTGCGCCCTCCTCTGTCAACACGCAAGGCATCAAAGCTGGACCACACCAAATTGTGGTGGCGGTCATTGACAGCGGCGTGTTGGCAGCACACCCAAGCTTGTCTGGTCAACTTCTGCCAGGCTACGACATGCTGTCAGCGCCCAACAATTTAAGAGGCGATCGTTCTAGCGACTTCAGCCCCGATGAACGCGATGCGCGCTGCGGACAACGCATGGTGTCGGGCGCTTATCGAACACACGGCACAGAGGTGGCCAGCCTGATTGCAGGCAATGGTGTGGATGGCGTGCTCGGGGTCAATCCAACGGCAAAGATTGTGCCCATCCGTTTGTTTGGCGCTTGCAGCATGACGCGCAAAGACATGCTAGATGCCATTGCTTGGGCTGCAGGTTTGCCAGTGGCAGGTGTGCCTGCCAACCCACATCCGGCACGCGTGATCAACATGAGCATTGCGGGGGGCTTGCCAGTATGCGGTGCTGATTTGCAGCAGGTGATTGACCGAGCGATAGACAAAAAAATATTTGTGGTGGCAGCTGCAGGCAACAACTTTCATAAGCCTCTGCCCGAACCAGCCAATTGCAAAGGCGTGATATCGGTGGGCGCTTTGGATGCTGAAAACAAAATAGAGGTGTATTCAGCGCTTGATGCGCGCACCACACTGTATGCACCGGGCGGTGGCAAGCGTCTGAACGCAAATGCGGAATGGTCTGTCAACAAGCTGAAGGTAGCTACCTACGATTTAGATTTCACTGGCAAAGAACGCGCATCTGCACTGTTTCGTGGGGTGGGTACGAGCTATGCGGCACCCGTGATGGCAGGTTTTATTTCATTGTGGCTGTCGCATGCGCCCGACAAACAAAGCGCCGATTTGATGCGCGAGTTACCTAAGTTTTTACGGGTTGTAGAACCCATGGATAAATGCCCCGAATGCACCCCAAAGGGAGTGACGGCGGCCGCTGGAATTTCAAAGCCATGAAGTACCCCAAGCCATATTTAAGCAGTGTTTTGGCTTGCTTGCTTGCGACAACAAGCGCACTTGCGACGCCCGTGTGGCATTGCTCACGCAATGCCAACCAGACGGCAAGCAATACCACTGCACAAGCGGATCAGTTTTCGATCGCATCATTCAACAGCTCTGCAGATGTGATCGGTGTGTCGGTGCGTGATTTGATTGATGTGTACTCAGGCACACCTGTGTATGTTGGCCGTGCCATGCTGTCAGCGTGTTTTTTGGTAGGTAATGAGCCTCTAACGCAAGAGGCGTTGCTTTCTTTAGGCATCAAGCCTAGCGCGATAGAGGCTTTGTCACGCAAAAGCGCAATTGTGAGCTCCAACTTGTATTACGTTAGAGATGAGTCACAAATGAGCGCTTGTATTGCTAAGAATTTTCCATCGGTAGGCTACGCCTCTAAGCCAATAGAGACGCCCTATATGCTGCCTTGCTTTTAGTAGCTTAGGGCGTTGCCCACAACACCGGTTTGAGTTGCAGCAACAGCCACAGGTCCGCCACGGCTTTGGTTGACGAGCATGGCTTCAAACTGCTTGGGCGACAAGGGTTGGCTTTGGTGCGGCCCCTGCCCCAAGATGCAACCTAGTTTGAGCATGTGGTCTGTTTGCTCTTGGCTTCGCAAGCCGTCGGCCATCACTTGAATGTCAAGCGATGCAGCAAGATCGGCCATAGAGCCGACGAAGGCCAACATTTCTGGGTCGTTCGCAATGTTTTTAATGAGTTTGGGATCAAACTTAACCTTCTGTATGGCCAAGCTGTGCAACAGGTCTTGAGAGCGAGAAGACAGACCAAAACCATCAACTGTCAAACTCATACCCTGCTTCACAAATGCACGAACGTCTTCGAGTGCAGAGGTGTGACGCATGAGGGCCGTTTCGTTGATTTCAAACTCAAGCAACTGGTGCGGGTACTGCCCAGCAACACAGGCCGAACGCACTTTTTGATAAAAGTCTGGGTCTTTGAGCTGACTAGGCGCAATGTTAAGAGCCAACACCAATGGGCCATGTTGCGACTGCCATGCCGCCACTTGTTGAGTGGCTGTTTCTAAAACCCAAGCACCAAACGGCAAGAACAAGCCACTGCTTTCGGCCAGCGCAATAAAGTCAGCAGGTGAAACGTGTAGCGTTTGACCTGAGGGATGCTTCCAACAAACAACGACTTCGGCACCAAAAATGCCATTGTCACTGAGACGTTTGATGGGCTGATATTCCAGTGAAATTTCGGCGTCTTTGAGGGCTTCTTGCAGAGCGTTATCAATGTCGAATTGGCCATCAGAGTCACCACCACCGCCAAAGGCGGCTCTTTCGACACGGATTTTCAGACGTAGTTGCTTCACAAGCACGTAAAACACAGAGGGAACGATCAATAAGACACCCAGTATTTGTATGACGCGCAGATAGGCGGGCCACAAGTTAACGGCCACATGCAGGTTGGCCAAGATTTGTGTGTCAAAGGTGAGAGGGGCAACCACGCGAAGCTCGTAGGCATTCATACCGTCTTCAGCCGAGGCCAGTGCAAACTGCGATTGCGCAGGGTCAACAGCCATGCCCTCGCGCACATAAGCTGCCAACGGAATGCCCGTGCCGCTGATGAGCTCAGCTGATTGAATGCCTGGGTTGCTTGCCAGTGTCTTGAGGAGGCTGTCGATTTGCTGCGCATCTCCCACTATGAGTGCTGGCAGGAGGCTTTGGGCCATGTTGTGAACAGCGGCTTCGTTTTCTTCAATGATGGATTGCTCTACCGCTTTAAAGCTTAAGTAGCATGCGGCCGCAATCAACAATGCCATCGTAGGCATTAACAAAAATAAACGAATAGACTTTTTCATGACTTCCTCCGAACGGATCGATTTCGAAGAAATTCTAGAAATCAATTGGTAGGGACAATGCTAAGTTTTGTTAAGTTCCAATAAAAGAACTAAAACTTAAAAATTAAATACTGGCGATTTAACGTCGACAGTCCACTTAGCAGGAAGTATATCTAAAGAATTAATTTTTACAAAACAGCGCTCATCGCCAAGCCGCGTGGCGCACATTCTGGACATTGACTAGAAGGGTTCACGGGGCGAGAAAACTTGCTAACTTGCTTGACGAAATCAGCAGGCGCCAAGTCGGGGTTGTGGGACAACAACAATGACACAAAGCCTGCCACCAAGGGAGATGCATAACTAGTGCCTACGCCGCTGAACAAGCCCGCAGGTGATTCGTCGCCTTTGAAATTAATATCAAAGGTAGCGACTTTGAGCTTATTAACACGCCAAGGGCCGTCCACCGACATACGCTTACCGCCGCCCGGTGCATAAATGGTGGTGCGAGGGTCGAGGCCAGAGTATTTTTCGATGTTGTTTTCTGCATCCACAGCGCCTACAGAAATGACACCACGGCAGTTGGCTGGCTCAGCCAAGCGCTTGCCAAATGTGTTGCCAGCAGCGGCCACGACAAAGATGTTCTTTTTAGCCATACGGTCGAGGACTTGTTGCAAGTCATCGCCGCAAACCGATTTGCCACCTGCAAAGCTCAAATTGATGACACGTGCAGGATTGGGGTTGACTGGTGCGCCGGCCACTGGCAAACCCGCAGCCCAAGCCAATGAGTCAAGCAAGTCTGTGCGCGACATGTGGCAAGAGCCAAACAAGCGAATAGGCAAGATTTTGGCGCTAGGGTTGACGCCAGTCACACCATCACGACCGTTGCCTGCAATCAGGCTAGCCACTTCGGTTCCGTGTGTGCGATATGTGCCAGAGGTAACGCGCTCACCGCATTTGGCATCACGTGCGTCAGGGCCAAAATCAGCAGAACGACCACCTTTGAGGTTGTTGGGGGCCGACATCATGTCGTAGCCAGGCAAAAGACGACCTGACAAGCTGGGATGGTTAGGCAACACGCCACCATCAATCACCGCTACAACCACTTCATGCGGACCTGGCTTTGTGCCAGCCGTGTTGATAGCTGCTGGTGCAGCCGCTGTGGTGCTGTTCATAGAACCCAAGTGCCATGGCAAGTCTTGCGCTTGAGTCGCGAACGAAGCCAGAACCAAGCTGAGACCTGACACACATTGACGGGCGAAACGAGCAGTTGTAACCACGGGTAATTGACCTTATCTAACAACATCCAGCAAAATTGCTTTTGTTGGACGAATGTTAGTTTTATCAATTTAAACCTGCAATTCCATCAATATGGTTACTTTCGCAAACCCTTGTTTCCATTTGTCACATCCGCAAGATCGATGTGAACCGATAAGGTTTCGGATTTATCAATTTTTGAGACTTCAACTTTCAAAGAAAGTGATCAATTTTTAAGTGCAAAATTCAAGCATGAAGAAGCTACCTGAAATCCATTTAAGCCAGTTAGTGCCTTTTGGTCTGACACTTGCGGCCATTGGCTTTTGCTTGATGCACACCGACGACTGGAAAAACGTGGGCGCGATTGTGTTTTCACTGGGCCTGCTTCCACCCGCCTTGGTGATTTCAAGAATCAAAGACTAAACTGACAATAGAAAAACCCCGTTCACACAATGTATGAACGGGGTTTTCAATTTTGCTGGCGGAACGGAGGGATTCATATCAGGCTTTAATAGCCTTATTAAATAAGGACTTTCAAAATCAAATATTTTGAAATACCCCCAAAAATACCCCCAATAAATCTTGCTGCTATCGAATGGAAACTAGCTCTTGGTTAAGGCCCAAGACTCGTATTGCGTCTATGCAGCCAAGTCGCTGCCACAGTGCTTGCATTTAATCGCCTCAACACGAATTGACTCTGCACAGTAAGGACATTTCTTAAAGTCACCATGCTGACCTTCCTCGACAGCGATCTGCTCGCTGCTCCTAGAAGACAAGATAACGAACAGCAGCCCAACAGGCACCAAGATTGCAGCAAAGCCAGCAGCAGTACCCCCACCACCAGCACGTGAGACCAAAATCACAACTACTGGTGCCAGCACAATGCTAAGTAAGAAGTACTTCCAAAATTGAAGGCCACGCTTCTTAGCTGTAACGGCAACCAATGTCGTGATAACGAAAAAAAGTAAAAATCCGAAAATTGGTTCCATCAAATGCTCCTGATTGCATGACTTGGCTATCTGCTCGGTCTTACCCTTGTAATCTGGTACCACCGGTAAGCGGTAAGTTACCTATTATTTTTTCGAAACCAGCATTGGTGGCAAATAGCCCAATTTGCTAATTGTAGTCATCGCACCACCCTTGCAATTGCGCCATCACTGGTTTTGGATCAGGTCTATTGGCCAACTTGGCATATTCCCTTTTCAGCGTATTCACAAAGCTCTCTGCCATGCCATTACTTTGCGGGCTACAGGTATCCGTGTGGTCATCCATCTTGAGTCTTACCCAAATAGCTACGTTGCAAAGAGTCATGGCGTTGCAAAGCATCCCTAAATCTTATTTTTTCTCAACTGCTTTTCTTTTTCAATCTTTTGCTCTTCCAATTTTTTAGCTAACAAACTTCTAACTTGCGAGTGAGTTACAGCTGGATCGGAAGAACGCTGACATAAGTAAACAGCAACCACTTTTGCACGGCCAATACTTTTTGGGAAAGCAGAATACTTAGTCAATTTAAGAGTGTCTCTATCCAAAAAGTAATAGATATCTTTATCGTAATTTAAGCCCGCCCAATCTATCAATTCACTGTAAAAAAACTGCTTTTCATCTTCCTTTGCAAGAAGTAGTTCACTCCTGTTAAAAGAAGGCTTTGTAGTGGTCAAAGTTGCAACAACTGAATCGGTAGTAACGTCGTCAAGCACTCTGTCTGTACTTACTCCATGTTCGGCCACTAACACCAAGCTCTGACCATTTCCAACACAGGTTAAAGCAAAATCTATTTTTGCAAATACTGAACTGCTAAAACAAAAGAGGGCCAAGAACAAGGTGGGAAAAGTAATGTGATTTGGCATGACTAAATCTATTGGGAAAATTCAATGATAAAACACAAGCGCGTTGCACTTACGCCTTTTGTTCAGCCTCATCATCAGCGCACCTGAAGAACGGTACTGGGGAGGCTGACTTTGCCAACAAGCAAAATTAACCCCATGCCTGCTCCTGCCATCTCATTGAATGTTTAAGTTTCTTGAATAGTTCCTTAGCCTGAATGGACAGTTCTAATCAGCATTAGGGTGGCAACAATGCATAGGTGGTCGATAGTCGAAGCAGTCCTATAAAGTCATTTTTTGCGGATCATTGAGCCAATCGCAGTGTTTGCGCGGAAGAAGAAGCATCAAATCATTTATTGCGTGTTCGACTAGCGAATCAGTTGACTCATAACATCTTCGATAGTCGATGCAATAAATTGCTTATCCGCTTCTTCCATAAAAGCAAGAAGGTTCGATTACTGAACCTTCACTGGATTTCTTTTCCTCCTCTCATTGATCGGCCTGACTGCTTGCTTCGCATCATTGATAGTGACGAACTGCGCCCAAGCATTGGTTGCCTTAGATTTAGCAACGCCAACATTAGGGATTTCATATGTTTCCAAGTCTGTAAATCGATAAAGACTGCACAGCTTCCCTCCAAATGCGATGCCACCTTGACGAGTCTTTTCTATAAAGCCAAGAGTTTCTAATCTTTGCAAACCTATTGACAAAGTAGAGCTACTAGCTAGACCCGCATGCTTGAGCGTTGTCAACGACGCACTTATATTTCCGTTGTTAGTCATCTTCAGATGGCGCCTCATTGCAAGATAGATTCGAACATCAGCATGAGTTAGAACACGCCAAGCTGGAGAATCCAACATAGTCCAATAGATTCGAACATGCCCACCCCTCGGGTCTTTGGGTGGTTTACCTTTAGTCACAAGACACCTCGCCTTTAATCAAACGATACAGGTATTCTTCAGCCTCGTCCAAGGTGCACAAAGGCAAACAAGTCATATGACTCACAAGATAGTAGTCTGCCTGCCCTATGATCTCAGGATCACCCTTTACAAGCTCAAGCCCCTCAAGTGCGAACAATGCAGCTAGAGAAAAATATTTTTTTCTAGATCGCTCGGCAGTTGGTAAATCCAAATCACTACTTGCCCTCGATTGGCATTGCACTTTAATAGAATCAAACTTGTTAGGTAGTTGAGAGGCCGCTTGCTTTAAAAGGTAGGTGGTCTTTTTTTTCATTTGTGCCACCCTTACTTTTGAGCTTGAGCTTTTAAAAAAGCTTCAATAGCATTCAGATCGAAAAGCGTAACTTTTTCACCCGCTTTTAATGGCTTAGGAAAGCCTTCTCGCGTTTTAGTCCATTGCCAAAGCGTTGAGCGTGCGATTTGAAAATAGGCACATGCAACTTTGGCGCGGGCATAGATTGGCTTTTGTTCGGAGCCATTAACCGAGGTCTTGATATGCATCTAGTTCTCCATCTCAAGCCAACCCTGTGCTGACTTGTCTGAGGTGGATTTGACCTAGAGGAGTTACTTTCTGACAGCCCCAAACGGTGTCACGCTTTGACAGTAAATTAATTTTTCCTAGGCTTGCTAGCCTTTGCATTCGCGACTTGATGCAGATACCTAAAAAGCTCGGATGCACCTTTTAAATCAGCAATTTCATTTGGCAAGTTTTTATCTTTGAATCGCCTCTCCAAGGTACTAACGGACATCCCAGCCCACTCAGCAACAGCGTGAACAGCATCCTCATGTCTAGCGCCTCCTGCTCGCTGAGCTTGATAACGCATACGCAATACAAGAGCACTTAATTTTTCATTAGTAGCATCAAAAAACGTTCCTTTTTTTGCAAAATTCTCAAGGGAGCTAAGCAATACAGAAACATCACCATCTTGCTGATACGACTGAAGCAGTACCTCTGCCTGTTCCCTCAATTGGGAACTTGCAGTTCTACCAACCTTAGACTTCAAACTGGTCATGCTGCCCTCCTCTTCATTGGCAGCACCTTTTGTGAAGTGCATCCTTCCAAATAATCACCCCAATGCTGCATCATGCTTTTTCGCTCACTCAAGTAAATCGCATAGTTGTACGCAGCACTAACTGAGTTTCTCTCCTGATGGGCCAATTGAAGTTCAATGTGCGCGTGCTTGAAACCCATCTCATGCAAGAGTGTGGATGCAACACCACGAAATCCATGTCCAGTCATGCGGCCTTGATAGCCCATGCGTTTCAGAGCACCCAAAATAGTGTTGTTGCTCATACATTTTTCATGGTCTCTTTCGCTCGGAAACAATAAGGGGCTATTCCCAGTGACTATTTGAAGAGTCTTAAGTACAGAGATTGCTTGGGTGGATAACGGAACAATGTGAGGCGTCTTCATCTTCATTCGACTTGACGGCACATCCCAACGCCCCTCTTCAAGATTAAATTCATCCCAACGTGCACCAATCAACTCTGAAGTACGGACAAACGTTAATGACATTAACTTCATTGCTAAACGAGTCGTAACAGACCCTTGGTAAGCCTCTATGTGCCTCAGTAACTCTGGGAGTTCTTTCGCTTCAATACGGGCGTAATTAGTTGTTTTCCTTGGAGAAATCACATCACTTGGCTTGATGTCTGACACTGGATTCCTGTCAGCTATCCCAAAAGCAACAGCATATCTAAAAACCTGACCTGACACCTGTAAAGCACGCTTGGCAATATCTAAAGCCCCACGCTGTGAAATCGTTGTAACCATCGAAACAAGCTCAGTCGCTTTGATACCCGAAATGGGCTTGGCCCCAATAGCAGGGAAAACATCAGCATGAAGTCTTCGAAGTACATCATTCGCATGGCGTTCGCTCTTAGCGGCTCTCCACTGCTCCCACCATGCAATTGCTACGGATTGAAAAGTATTCTTAGCGGCAACTCTCGTCTCTAATTTCTTCGCTTTGCGAACTGCCATTGGGTCAATGCCGACGGCTAGTTGTTTACGTGCGGCCGAAGTACCCTCTCTGGCTTGCAACAGCGATACATCAGGGTACTGGCCTAAAGGCAGTACTTTCTCTGAGTCGGCAAACCGATACTTCACCCGCCAAAGCTTAGAGCCGTTGCAGGTTACCAACAAGTAAAGTCCCCTAGCATCGCTAAGTTTGTAAGGTTTGATGCCTGCTTTGGCGCTTTTTATAGCCGTATCTGTGAGTGACATAAGGACTCCAAAAGTGTGCGCTTTGGAAATACCCCCAACATTAATTGGCGATACCCCCAAAAGTACCCCAATTCTGGCATGGCTTAGAAACGACTAAACAAAACAATAAAAAACAGAAAAGCCCCGAAAACACAGGGCTTTCAGGGCTTTAAGGGGTCTGTATAAGACTATACAAAACCAATTTTTGGCGGAAACGGAGGGATTCGAACCCTCGATGAGGCTCTACACCCCATACTCCCTTAGCAGGGGAGCACCTTCGGCCACTCGGTCACGTTTCCAGCAGGGCATATTATGCCCTAACTTAAGCAGCAGGCTGGTCCAGGTCGAAAGCTTTATGCAACGCGCGCACTGCGAGTTCCATGTATTTCTCGTCGATCACAACAGATGTTTTGATTTCAGACGTGGAGATCATTTGGATGTTGATGCCCTCTTCGCTCAATGAGCGGAACATCTTGCTGGCCACGCCCACATGGCTGCGCATGCCGATACCCACGATGGACACTTTGCAAATCTTGGTGTCACCTTGCACGTCTGTTGCGCCTAAGGCTGACAAGACTTTGTCTTTCAACAGGTCGGTGGTGCGAGCGTAGTCGTTGCGGTGCACGGTGAAGCTGAAGTCGGTTTTGCCATCCTTGCTGATGTTTTGGATGATCATGTCAACTTCAATGTTGGCTTCAGCCACAGCGCCCAAGATTTGGTACGCAATGCCTGGCTTGTCGGGCACGCCGACCACAGAGATTTTGGCCTCATCGCGGTTGAATGCGATGCCCGATACGATTGCTTGTTCCATTTTTTCGTCTTCCTCAAAGGTGATCAACGTGCCTGATTTAGCTTCTTCGTTGATGTCAATGTCCCACGCGGTAAAGCTGGACAACACGCGCAGCGGCACCTTGTATTTACCTGCAAACTCAACCGAGCGAATTTGCAAAACTTTGCTACCCA
>JACCDU010607648.1_pt1 | contig 26597 bp, 20 predicted proteins | sample 7446081 | NCBI WGS metagenome assembly JACCDU01 (sample SAMN15323447, study PRJNA562643) | freshwater metagenome | isolation source: river surface water | place: USA:Blue River Watershed | collected 2017-08-17
GGTGCCCGTCGTCCTGGGTGAAGCCGCGGACGCGGGTCATGCCGTTGAGCTCGCCGGACTGCTCCCAGCGGTAGACCGTGCCGAACTCGGCGAGGCGGACCGGGAGGTCGCGGTAGGAGTGCGGCTGGGAGTCGAAGATGCGGATGTGGTGCGGGCAGTTCATGGGCTTCAGGAGGAAGCCCTGGACCGTGCCATCCTCGAGGCGGTTCGTCAGTTCGCCGCAACCGCAGCCTTCCTTGGCCAGGAGCTCCATCGCCTCGCGCTCGACGAGCGGGGGGAACTGGGCGTCCTTGTAATAAGGGAAGTGGCCGGAGGTCCGGTAGAGGTCGAGGTTGCCGATGTGCGGCGTGAACACCTGCTTGTAGCCGGTGCGGAAGAGCTGCTCGGAGATGAAGTTCTGGAGTTCCTGGCGGACGACCGCGCCGTTCGGGGTCCAGAGGACGAGACCCTGGCCGACCTTCTCGTCGATGTGGAAGAGCTTGAGCTCCTTGCCCAGCTTGCGATGGTCGCGCTTCTTGGCCTCCTCCTGGCGCTGGAGATGCTGCTCGAGCTCGTCTTTAGTCGGGAAGGCCGTGCCGTAGATGCGCTGCAGCTGCTTGTTCTTCTCGTCACCACGGTGGTAGGTGCCGGCGATGCTGAGCAGCTTGATCGCCTTGACCTGCGAACTGTAGCGGACGTGGGTGCCGGCGCAGAGGTCGACGAACTCGCCGTTCTTGTAGAACGAGATGGTCTCGCCGGCGGGGACGTCGGCGAGGCGGCCGAGTTTGAAGGCGACCTGGCCCCGCTCGCGGAGGAGCTGCTCGGCTTCCTCGCGGGTGCACTCGAAGCGCTCGAACTTCTGGTTCTCCTTGGCGATGCGGCGCATCTCCTCCTCGATCTTGACCAGGTCGTCCGCCGTGAAGTTATGGGCGAGGTCGAAGTCGTAATAGAAACCGGCGTCGGTGGGCGGCCCGATGTCCAGCTGGGCCTCCGGGAAGAGGCGGAGGACCGCGGCGCCCAGCATGTGGGCGGCGGAGTGACGGAGCTCCTCGAGGGGAGTCATCTGCGGGCGGGAGGACATGTTGGAAAAGCGTCCTTACCGCTAGGGTCTCCCGGGGCGGAGGGCAAGGACGGAGGCGAGGCCCGCCCCACCCCCTCCGGCCGCTATTCCTTCACGATCTCGAAGCGCATCGTGACCACCACGCGGATGGTCTTGTCGATGGAGTAAAGGTCCACGCTGTTGCTGTCGGACTCGTTGACGCGGTCCTTGGCGCTGATCTGGATGACCCCCTGGGAGGCCTCCAGCAGGGAGCCGACCTTGGAGCCGGAGCCGTTGACCATGGTGGCGGCGCGCCGTTGGGCGTCCAGCGCGGCGGCCTCGAGCAGCTCCTTCTTGGCCTCGCTCAGCTTCAGGAGCCGGAAGTAAGGGGTGCCGCGGGACAGCTCCACCTGATCCTCGAGGAACAATTCCTGGCGGGAGAAGGCGAGGATCCGGTCGACGTTGGTCGACTCGACGGTGAAGGACTGGCTGATGCCGAACTCCGGCACCTTGCCGCGGGCGAACCGGTTGAAATCTACCGGCGCGCGCTGGATCGGCGTCCGGGCGCCGTCGCCCTGGTTGGCGTACTCCACGAAGACCGCGGGTTCGTAGCGGCTGCTCTCCGTGGCGGCGAAGACGACCTCGTTGGCGGTGAAGCCGGCCTGCCGCAAGGCGGCCTGCAGCACGGCGCGCTGGGCGGCGAGGGCGGCGCGACCGGCGGCGAAATCCTCGCCGCGCCAGGAGAGCGAACCGCTCATCCCGCCTTGGCCGGAGCGGACATCCAACGTCGCCACGCCCTTGACGGTGATCTCCGGACGGTTCTGGCGGAACTGGCCGATCGACCGGCCGAGCTTGTCGGAGGCGACGACGAACGCGAGGGCGAGCGCGACGCCGAAGAGGAGGAAGGCGAGCGAGGGGAAAAAGGTGGGGCTGACCGGACGGGAAGGCTTTTCGGTGGACATGACCGTCCAGTCTGCCCGTTCGCCGGGCGGCTTCAACGGACATTTATCAACATTCCGGAAGGAACTAGGCCGGCTTCAGTTCGTACCCGTCCTTGCGGTCGAGCATGGCCCAGCCGAGGGCGGTCAGTTCCTTCCGGAGCTGGTCGGCCGTCGCGAAGTCCTTGGCCTGCTTGGCGGCCCAGCGCCGGGCGCCGAGGTCGGCCACGGCCGGGGGGATGGCCACCGCGGCCTTGGCCACGAAAAGCGTCAGCCCGAGGGCATGGAGGATCTTGGCCAGGCCGACGACATCCTGACGGGCCTGGGCCGGGGTGACCTCGGCCTGCTCCCCGACGACGGTGAAGACCTGCCCGAGGCAACCCGGGATATTGAGGTCCTCCTGAAGTATCGCCCAGGCGGGGGCGAAGCGCCCCCAGGCCGTCTGGGTCTCCTGGACGGCCGGGGCGGCGAACTCGGCCCGGGTGAAGCCCGCGACCTCGAGGAGGCGGTCGGTCCAGCGCTCCAGTTTGCCGAGGGCGGAGCGGGCGTTCTCCACGCCGTGGAGGGTGAAGTTCAGCGAGGTCCGATAATGGCCGCTGATGAGGGCGTAGCGGACCTCCATCGGGGTGAAGCCCTTGGCGACCAGGTCGTCGAGGGTGTAGAGGTTGCCCTTGCTCTTGGACATCTTGTCGCCGTCGACGAGCAGGTGCGCGCTGTGGAACCAATGCGCGGCGAAACCCTTCACGCCGGTCGCGCACTCGGTCTGCGCGATCTCGTTCTCGTGGTGCGGGAAACAGAGGTCGACGCCGCCGCCGTGCAGGTCGAAGGTGGCGCCGAGATGCTGCAGGGACATCGCGGAGCACTCGATGTGCCAGCCCGGACGACCTTCGCCCCACGGGCTGGGCCAGTGGTTGTCGCCGTCCTCGGGCTTGTGGGATTTCCACAGGGCGAAGTCGGCGGCGGACTCGCGGTCGTACTCGTCGGCGTCGTTGGCCTCGCCGGCGCTGTTGGTCGCCTGCGTGCGGGACTGGCTGCGGTCCAGGCGGGAGAGCTTGCCGTAATCGGCGCAGGAGCAGACCTTGAAGTAGACGGAGCCGTCCTTGGCGACGTAGGCGTGGCCGCGGTCGACGAGCGACCTGATCATGGCGACCTGCTGCGGGATGTGCTCGACCGCGCTGGGCTCGACCTGCGGGACGAGCAGCCCGAGGGCGGCGCAATCGGCGTGGAACTTGTCGGTCCAGCCCTTGGTGAAAGCCGTCAGGGTCATCTTCGCCGCCATCGCCCCGCGGATCGTCTTGTCGTCCACGTCGGTGAGGTTGCGGACATGCTTCACCTTGAGGCCGTCGACCTCCAGGGTGCGGCGCAGGACGTCCTGCAGGAGGAAGGTCCGGAAGTTGCCGATGTGGGCCGGGCCGTACACGGTCGGACCGCAGCAATACATGCCGAACGTGGTGCGGCCGGGCTTGAGGAGCAAGGGGCGCACCTCGCGGCTCATGGTATCGTGCAGGAAGACGGGCATACGGTGCGTCCAGATAGGAAAGAAGCCCGCCCGAGGGCGAGAAGGAAGCGTCATAGGCCGGAAAACGGCTTGTGACCCGGACCTCCGACGGGGATAAAGAGGCACCCACCCTCCCCCATGAGCACCCCCAAGAAGAAGCCCGGCCTCGGCACGCAGACCCTGCACGCCGGCCAGAAACCCGACCCGACCACCGGCTCCCGCGCCGTCCCGATCTACCAGACGACGAGCTACCAGTTCCGGGATACCGAGCACGCCGCCAACCTCTTCGGCCTGAAGGAACTCGGCAACATCTACACCCGCATCATGAACCCGACGACCGACGTGCTCGAGCAGCGCGTCGCGGCGCTCGAAGGCGGCTCGGCCGCGCTCGCCCATTCCTCCGGGCAGGCCGCCATCACCGCGGCCATCCTGAACCTCGCCGGCGCCGGCGACCACATCGTCTCGGTCTCGCAGCTCTACGGCGGCACCTATAACCTCTTCCACTACACCCTGCCCAAGCTCGGCATCGAGGTCTCGTTCGTCGACGGCGACGATCCCGAGAACTTCCGGAAGGCCGTGAGGAAGAACACCAAGGCCTTCTACGGCGAGGGCCTCGGCAATCCCCGCCTCAACATCTTCCCCTTCGCCGAGGTCGGCAAGATCGCGCGGGAAGCCGGCGTGCCGCTGATCATCGACAACACCGCCCTCTCGCCGTACCTGAACCGTCCGTTCGAGCACGGCGCCAACATCGTCGTCCACTCGGCGACCAAGCACATCGGCGGCCACGGCACCTCGATCGGCGGCCTCGTCGTCGACGGCGGCAACTTCGACTGGGGTAACGGCAAGTTCCCCGGCTTCACCGAACCCGACCCGTCCTACCACGGCCTGCCGCACTGGGAAGCCTTCAAGGCCTTCCCGCCCGCCGGCGGCGCGAACATCGCCTTCGTCATGAAGATGCGCCTGCAGTTCCTGCGCGACGTGGGCAGCTGCCTCTCGCCCTTCAACGCCTTCCTGCTGCTCCAAGGCCTCGAGACCCTGCACCTGCGCATGGAGCGCCACTGCGCCAACGCGCTGAAGGTCGCCCAGTTCCTCGAGGCGCACCCGAAGGTGAAGTGGACCAACTACCCCGGCCTCAGGTCCTCGAAGTACCACGACCTCGCCCGCAAGTACCTGACCAACGGCTACGGAGCCCTCGTCGGCTTCGGCCTGAAGTCGGGTCATGAGGGCGGCGCCAAGTTCATCGATGCGCTGCAGCTTCACAGCCATGTCGCCAACATCGGCGACGCCCGCTCGCTCGCCATCCACCCGGCCTCCACGACGCACTCGCAGCTCACCGCGGCGGAGCGCGCCGCCGCCGGCGTGACCGACGACTACGTACGCCTGTCCGTGGGCATCGAGGACATCGAGGACATCCTCGCCGACCTCGAGCAGGCGCTGGCCAAGGCCTGAGCCTCGCATCCACGTCCGAACCGGGCGGGCCTGCGGGCCCGCCCTTTTTCATTCACCGGTCAGAACCCGAAGAACTCGCGGGCGTTCCGGGTCGCGACCTCGGCTACCTCGTCGGCCGGCAGGCCCAGCAGCTCCGCGGCCTGGGCGCAGATCTCCGGAAGGTACGCGGGCGTGTTTTCCTTACCGCGGACGGACCGCGGCGCGAGGTAGGGCGCATCGGTCTCGAGCATGAGCCGCGCGAGCCCCTGCGCCTTCAGCGCCTGGCGAATATCCTCGGACTTCGCGTAGGTGATGATGCCGGTGAAGGAAGCGCGGCCGCCGCGCTGGTTGATCTGGCGCACCTGTTCGGGACCCTCGACGAAACAATGGAAGACGACTTTGCGCCAATCCACGCCGCTGTCGTCGATCAGGCGGACGCAATCGTCGAAGGCCTGACGGGAGTGGATCACCACCGGGCAATCGAACTGGAAGGCCAGCGCCAGCTGCCGGCGGAAGGCCGCCTGTTGCCAGCCCTTGATGCGCCCGGCTTCGGCGACATCCGCCGGCAGGCGGAAATAGTCCAAACCGATCTCCCCGAGCGCGGCCGGGTGGGTGCGATCCGCGAAATAGGGCGAGATCGCTGCGACGGTCTCCTCCCAGCCTTCCTCGACATGACAGGGATGGAGGCCGACGGTGTGGCGGAAGAAATCAGGCCGGGCGGCGGCCAGGTCACGGTAGTCGGACCAGTCCTTGAGGTCGGTGCCGATGGCGACGACCCCTTCGACGCCGGCGGCCCGGCACTCTTCCACCCAGGCGGCGAGGCGTCCGGCCTTCAGGGCGTATTCCGGGTGACAATGTGAGTCCAGCAGGCGCACGGTCCGATTAGGGTCGGCCCCGCGCAAAGGGCAAGACCGCAGCCCGACCTTGAAAAACCCGCCCTGCCCTGCACGTTGGCCGCATGCGCCACTGGCTGATGAAGTCTGAACCCGACGAGTTCTCCTTCGCGGAACTCGAACGCAAGGGCACGGAACCCTGGACCGGGGTGCGCAACTACCAGGCGCGCAATTTCCTGCGCGCGGCGGAGGTCGGCGACCTCGTGCTCTTCTACCATTCCAACTGCGCCGCGCCCGGCATCGTCGGCGTCGCCAAGGTCACGAAGGCGGCCTTCGACGACCCCACCCAGTTCGACCCGAAGTCCGACTACTTCGACGCCAAGTCGACCAAGGCGAACCCGCGCTGGAGCTGCCTCGAGGTGTCCTTCCACCAGACCTTCCGGCGACTCGTCAGCCTACCCGACCTACGCGCGTGCGCGGCGCTCAAGGAGATGCTCATCCTGCGACCAGGTAACCGGCTTTCCGTGACGCCCGTGACCGCCGCCGAGTTCAAGGCGATCGCGACGCTGGGGCGCGGTTGACTCAGTGGTGCCCCCGCCCGTGCGTCTCATGGACGCGGGGAGACTTCTCGATGAGCCACCAGACGGCCGCGGCCAGCGCGCCGCCGGCGAGGTACCGCAGCAACATGAGGGGCAATTCCGCCGTGGCTTCGCCCCAACCGTACTTCGTCCACTCGGTGGTGAACTCCATCACCAGGAAAAGGACGCTCCACTTGACGAAAGCCTGGCGCAGTCCGCGGATCCGCTGATCGACGCGAAGGAAGAAAAGGCAGGTGCCGTAGAGCGGCAGCAGGATGAGCCAGCCTTCGGTCAGGAAGATCTGGCCGACGCGACCCAACGTCTCCCCGAGGGTCGAGGCGAAGGGCGGATCCTCGCCGAGGTTCACGGCCCGTTGCTGCTCCTCCATCACCCGGCTCGCGGTGTTGCGGAGGATGAAGCCGGCCCCGATGACGAACGTGACGGCCTGGATCTTCAGGAAAAGGGAGAGCCGTTTCTTGAGGAGCACGTCAGGTAGTCTCGCCGGATTCGCGCCGGTGACAACGCCAAATCAGCGACCGGCGGGCTCGTCCGCGGCCAGCGGCAGACGCAGGGCCAGCAGCGCGGCGGGGGCGAAGAGGCAGGCGGCCGCCAGCAACACGACACCGTAGTCGGAGGGCTTGGCGAAGATGCCGAAGAAGACCGTGCCCGCCGCCGCGAAGACCCGGCCGATATTGTAGCTGAAACCCGCCCCCGTGGTGCGCTGCAAGGTCGGGAACAAGGGCGGCAGCGCCATCGTGAAGAGGCCGAAGACGCCTTGGCAGAAACCGATCGCGGCATAGAACGCGTAGGTCTCGGGGAGACTCCAGGGCAGCGCGAAGGTCAGCACCATCAGGACGAAATAAGCCGCGAAGAAAGCCGCGAGCGCGGCGCGATACCCGAACCGCTGCGCCGCCCAACCCGAGGCGAAGTTGCCGAGCACCGAAGCCGCGATCACGCAGAACAAGGCCTTGGCCGTCACCGCGGCCTTGATCGCGGCGGAAGCCTCCGCGACGGCGGGATGCGTGCGGATGAAGGCCTGCTGCCAGAACATGAAGCACCAGTGGCCGGTCAGGGCGATCGCGCAGAGGGCCGAGGCGATCAAGGTCGTGCGACGGAGGCCGGGGGCGAAGAGGTCGGCCAGACGCGGGCGCGGCCCGCGGCCCTGCTCGGCCGCCCACTCGGCGGTCTCGGGAACCTCCTTGCGGATCCACAGGGTCACGAAGGCCGGCAAGACGCCGATGAGGAACACCCAACGGGACTCGAAACCGGGGATGAGCTGCAGCAGCGTGACGGCGGCGATGGCGGCGAGGATGCCGAAGTTGACCGCGCACTGGAGCACGGCGGCGATCCACGGGCGCCACTTCCGGGGCCAAGTCTCCGAGAGGAGGGACGCGCCCACGGCCCACTCCCCGCCGATCCCGAGCGCGGCGAGGAACCGGCAAATCATCAGCTGCCACCAGGTCTGCGCGAAGAAGGACAGACCGGTGAAGAGCGCGTAGGTCAGGATGGTCAGCACCAAGGTCCGGCTCCGGCCGAGCCGGTCGCCGACCAGCCCGAACAGGGCCCCGCCGAACGCCCAGCCGAGCAGGAAAGCCGCCTGGATGATTGACCCGTACCAACCGACGGCGGGATCGCCCTCGGCGGTATGGAGCAGTTCCGCCACGAAGACCGCGGCGACCAGGGTGTAGAGGTGGAGATCCAGCCCGTCGAAGAACCAGCCCAGCCAGGCGGCCAGGCCGGACTTCTTCTGCTGGACCGAGAGTTCGCTCCACTTCGTCGCTTCCACGGGCGGCGTACTCATGGGAGCGGATGCCGGGGACCGCGCAGGTTCACTTCTTGGCCTCGGCCTTCTTCGGCGCGGCCTTGGCGGGCGCGGAGGGCGTGTACGGCTGGTTGGTCATCGCACCCGGCGCGACCTTCAGGAGATTCGGAGAGAGGTCCGGCGCCACGGCATCGCCGTTGGCCCACTTCAGGCCCCCGACGAGGATCTGGCGGAAGGTCTCGTTGGTCCAGACATCCTCCCGGTGACCCATGGCGGTGTAGAAGACGCGGCCCTTGCCCTCCGGCTTGGCCCAGCAGTTCGGGTAGGCCGGACGCTTGTAGTCGTCGCCCTCGAGGGCCGGGTCGTTGAAGGTGGTCAGCACGTGGATCTCCGGGCGGAAGTCCTTGAGGGTGTACCACTCCTCCACGAAGGAGAAGGTGGCGCCGACCTTCTCGAAGCCCGGGAAGGTCGGGTCGATGACCTTGTTCACGCCCGCCTGCTGCTTGCCGTGGCGGATGAACTCGGCGCCGAGGAAGCAGACATAGGCGTCGGCCTGGTCGCCATGGTTCTTGAAACGCTCCGGACCCTTCTGGGATTCGTTGTCGGTGTGGAAGGTGTCGGAGGCGGAGTGCGTCCCGACGAAACCCTTGCCGCTCTTGACGAAATCAAAGAGCGCCTGCTTGCCGGCCGGGGTCATCGGCGGGTTCTTGTCGGTGCCCGCGGAGCAGAGGTCGCCCGTCGTGTAGAACATCACGGTGTCGAACTGCGCCAGGTACTCCGGCGAGAACTTCGAACCGTCCTTGGAGAAGACGAACGTCCAGTGGTTGGCCTTGCCGATTTCCAGCAGCTGCTTCTCGGCGAAGCTCGGCATCCCCTTCTTGTAGGAGATCACCTCGTGCTCGTAGCCGGAGGACTTCGTGAAGAACAGGATCTTGCGCGCCGGGGCGTCGGCGGCGAACGCGGGGACGGCCAAGGCGGCCAGGAGGAGCAGTCGGGTGATCATGGGGAAGGACAAGGGATAGGCCCGGGAGACGGGGGCGGGCAAGCGGATTGGCTCAACGCGGCGCCGAGAGCCGCGGCGGAGGCAGGGTCCGGGCGGCCTCGGCGCCGGCATAGCCGAACCCCGGACCGCGCAGGCCGGCGCAATCGACCCGCCCACCCTGCCGACGGTAGGCGCCGGGGTGGAGGCGGGCTTCCGGCTCCGAGGCGGCCGGGTAGAACTGCATGCCGTTGGTCTCAACCCCGGCGAGGGTCGGGGCATGCGCCGCGAGCAGCAGGTGCGTCAGTTGCGCGAGCATCGGATTCGTGAGGTCCTGGACCATCAGCTGCATCCCATGCGCGCGCGCCCAGCACAGGCTGAGCAGCGCGCCGGTCTGCGTCTTGCAGGTCTTCAGGGCCACGCCGTTCCAGCCGAGGCTGCGCCCCAGCCGCACGACGCGCCAGTCATGGGCGCTCTCGTCGAGGAAGAGCGGGCAGCGGGCGCTCACGGCACGGACATCGATCGGATGCTCGGCGAGCTCGTACGGGAAAGGCTGCTCGACGTAGCTCAGGCGCGCCCACAGGTCGGGGAGCTCGGCCTGCACGCGGTCCAGCACCCCGGTCACGTAGGCGGGATCGGTCACCGTGCAGTTGAAATCCGCGGTGAAGAGCTCGACGCCCCGCGGCAGGCCGATCGCCGCGACCGCGCGCAGCCGATCGAAATCCCAGGACGCGTCGTTCCCGCGCAACTTCACCTTCAGCGCCTTCAGGCCATCGCGCTCGATCCACTCGTCCAGCGAAGTCGGATGCCCGTCGGTCAGGCGAGCCGTCCCGGCCTCGGCCACCGTCAGGAAATCCAGGCCGCCGACGAGGTGCCAGGCGAGCAGACTCGTCTCGACCGGCTGACGGAAGAAATCGGCCGGGTACTTGCCGGCGAAGGAAACCTCCGGCGCGTCCGCGGCGGGCGTCACGTAGGCCGCGAGGTCATGGTTCATCCACGGACGCGCGTACGTCAGGTAGGTCGGGACCTCATTGGCGACACCGTAGGCGTCATGCAGCGCGAGGTCGAAGGCGGAGGCGCAGACCAAGGCGGCGAGCTTGGGCATCCGCACGCCCGGCGGCAGGCTCGCGTTGAAGGAGTCCAGCAGGCGGGGCAGCACGGCCTCGAGGAAGTCGTGTCCGATCTCCATGGCATGGCCGGAGGCCGGGAACTGGGCGTAAGCCTCGGTCAACAGGTCGCAGAACTCCTCGAGCGCCCGCAGGCGCGTCGCATAGGACAACGCCGACGGCCAGACCCATTGGACGCTCAACGGGGTCTCGCCCCACCCTTCGCCGCGCTGGCCGTCCGTACGCGCGACGGTCAGGCGCACGCGGGCGCAGACGACCTCGGTGAGCGTATCGTGGCCGAACTTGAGCGGCACCCGGGTCCGCACCGGCAAGGCGTACCAGCTGACCGCGCGGATCCGGACGTCGTGGGGATTCATGACGCTCAATCCTGGAGGGCCTGACCCGCGGTCTCCCGGGCGAAGAACGCGACGAACAAGCCGGCGGCGTAGACCAAGGTGATCGCCGCGGCGGCCTGCTGGAAGCCGCCGAGGGTCTCGACCAGCTTGCCGCTGAGGAGCACGAAGGGCACCGCGACGAGCCGGCCGGTATTGTAGCAGACCCCCTGCCCCGTGGCGCGCACGCGCGTCGGGAACAGTTCCGGCAGGTACAGGGGGAAAAAGCCGAAGAAGGCGGTCGCCGCCATCCCGAGCACGAAGATCTTCGCGGCCATCAGCCCGGGCATCAGCCCGAGGAAGAGCTCGCCGGACCACTCCGCGGGCGTGCGGTAGATCCACGCCGTGGCCGCGAGGGCCAGCAGGCAGAGCAACTGGTAGCCGCGTCGACGCGGCAGCGAGGCCAGCAGCAAGGGCGCGAGCACCGTGCTGAGACAGGCGCCGGTCGAGACGATGACCATCGCCAGGGCCTTGGCCCGCGGGTTGGCGGCCCCGGCCAGTTCGCCGACCCAGAGCGGGATCCACTGGACCGCGCCCCACGTGCCCACGAAGACGACCGAGACCATGAGGATACCGATGAGCGTGGGCCGGCGCAGCTCGGGGCCGAAGACCTCGCCGAGCTTGGAGCGCTGCGGGGTGCCCGCCTCGCGGGCCGCGGAACGCTCCCACTTCTCCGACTCCGGCACGAAGAGACGGATGAGCAAGGTGAGGATCGCGGGCGAGGCCCCGATGAGGAAGTGGATGCGCCACGAAGCGTCGTCGGCCGGGTACGCCATGGCCATCACGCCGACGAGCACCATGCCGAGGTTGGCGGCCATGCCGATGGCGGCGGCCATCTTGGAGCGATGTCGCTCGGGCCAGGCCTCCATCACGAGCGCCACCCCGAGGGCCCATTCGCCGCCCATGCCGAGCGCGGCCAGGAAGCGCGCCCCGGCCAGGTGCCAGGGGTCGGTGGCGAAATAGCAGACTCCGCTGAAGACGGAATAGAAGAGGATGCTGAGCGACATCGCCTTCACGCGACCGATGCGATCGCCCAACCATCCGAAGGCCGCGCCGCCGAAGGCGGCGCCGACGAGGAAGGCGGAGGTGATGCCGGCCATCCAGCCGCCGACCCAGCCGCTGATGGCCTTGGCGCCCGACGCCGCGACCTCCGCGGGCACCATGCTCCGCAAGGCCGGACCCGCGAGCGTGGGGAAGAGGGCCTGTTCGTAGCCGTCCATCATCCAACCGAGGAAGCCGGCCAGCAGGGTCATCTGCATGCCGCGGGTGATGGCCTGCGCGCGGTCGTCGGCGAGGGGGTCGGCGCTCATGGTTCTTATCTGGGGATATCAGCGGTGGGCTTCAAGGGGCGATTCAAGTCGCGGACCGCAAACTAAGGTTTTCTTTCGCGGCCAAATGACACTAGCGTGCGCCCTGACCTGCATGAAGCCACTCATCTCCCGTCCCGAGGACCTCACCCCGACCACCCCGTGGTCCGCGACGAAGTGGGCCTGGACGGCCGAGGAGGAGCTCGTCGACCACCGGACGAAGGCCCGCCTGTGCTCCGCCGTGCTGCTGCCGTTCAAGGACGGCCGGCCGGACTGGGCGAGCTTCGTCGCCGAGATCCGCTGGCAGCTCGCCGCGGCCGAGCATTACGGCGTGGAGCTCGTCCCGGTGCTCAACGCCGATACCGGCTACATCTTCGACCTCGACGACCGCCTGTACGCCGAGGTGCTCCGGCAATTCCGCCTGGCCTTCCCTTCGCTCAAGTTCATCGCCGGCATCACCGCCCGAGGCGCCCAGGATGACACCTCCTTCCAGCCCGAGCGCTACCGCGGGCTGCTGGACCTGGTCCAGGCCCACGACCACTGCGAGGTGATGATCATGACCTCGAAGGGGCTCAACACGCTGGACCCCGAACGTCGCCGCGACGGTTACTACCAGATCGCCGAGTGGCTGATCCGCCCCGGCATCGTGCACGCGCTCGAGCCGGCCTTCGTCCCTTGGGCGACGCCCTATGAGCCTTGGTTGCTGCATCAGCTCGCCCTCCACCCGAAGTTCGTGGGCGGCAAGGTGAGCACGCTCGACGAGCCGCACTTCCTCTACTGGGCCGCGATGTGCAAGGACCTGAAACTCGACTTCGCCCCGCACAGCGGCGACGACTACGGCATCGCCACGGCCATCAAGACCGGCCTGCCCCTGCTCATCGGCGCGGCCAGCAGCGCCGCCCCGCAGATCTGCGCGGCGAAGGACCTGTGGCTCGAGGACGGCGCCCCCGGGAAGAAGTTCCCCACGGGCACGGGCCGCTTCGACACGCGTGTCTACAAACTGTTCGAGGCCTTCCAGTCGCTGGAGGACCAGGTCTTCCGCCTCGACGCCAAGGGCAGCGCCGCCGCCTACAAGCACAGCACCGCCCACCTGCTCCACCAGCTCGGCGTCATCGCTTCGCCCGAACCGCACCCCGCCTGCCAGGACGTCCGCGGCCCCGACGAAGCCGCCCGCATGACCGAAGCGATGGTGCGCACGCGTCGCATCTCCGCCCGCCTCGACATCCCGCGCTGAACCTCGCCATGACCACCCCTTTCAAGCTCACCCGCGTCGCGTCGCTCAAGACCGTCGCCGACTTCCGCGCCCACTGCGCCGGACTGGGCATCGACCTGCCGATCGAGGACACCATCGAGGCCGGCCCCGGCAACCCCCTCGCGCAGCCCATCGCGCGGACCACGATCAACGGCAAGACGATCGGCAACCGCATCGCCATCCACCCGATGGAGGGCTGGGACGGCACGACCACGGGCGGTATCTCCGAGGAGATGAGGCGTCGCTGGCAGCGTTTCGGGGCAAGCGGGGCCAAGCTCATCTGCGGGGCCGAAGCCATGGCCGTGCGCGCCGACGGCCGGGCGAACATGAACCAGCTGATCATCAACGCCGAGAACCAGGCCGGCATCACCGAGCTCGTCGGGATCCTCAAGGCGGAGCACCTCGCCCGCTGGGGTTCGGTCGACGACCTCGTCATCGGTTTCCAGCTGACCCACTCCGGCCGCTTCTGCCGCCCGCATGACAAGAAGCGCTGGGAATCCCGCGTAGCCTACCGCCACCCGATCCTCGACAAGAAGTTCAACGTCACCTCCGACGAACAGGTGCTGACCGACGCCGACGTCGAGGAGCTGATCCGTTGCTACGTGCGCGCCGCCCGCGTGGCCCGCGACTGCGGGGCCGACTTCGTCGACATCAAGCATTGCCACGGCTACCTGCTGCACGAGTTCCTGAGCGCCCACACCCGGCCGGGCAAGTTCGGCGGCTCCTTCGAGAACCGCACCCGGATCCTGCGCGACATCATCGCCGGGATCCGCGCCGACGGCAACGCGATCGATCTCGGCGTCCGCCTGAGCCTGTTCGACATGGTGCCGTTCCGTCCGGACCCGGCCCTGAGCGTGCCCGGCAAGCTCGGCCCCGGCATCCCCGAGGACTTCGCGGCCTGCCTGCCCTACCGCTACGCCTTCGGGGTGAACCCGGCGCAGCCCACCGAGATCGACCTCACCGAGACCTTCGCGTTCGTGAAGTTGCTCGGGGAGCTCGGCGTCAAGATCCTCAACACCACCGCGGGCTCGCCCTACTACAACCCGCACATCCAGCGGCCGGCGGCCTACCCGCCCAGCGACGGCTACCAGCCCGCCCACGACCCGCTCATCGACGTCGCCCGCCAGGTCCGCGTCGTCCGCGAGGTCCGCGCCCAGGCCCCCGCCGGGATGATCGTCGTGAGCTCGGGACTCAGCTACGTCCAGGAGTACCTCCCACACCTCGCCCAGCGGATCCTCCGCACCGGCGGCAGCGACGCCATCGGCGTGGGCCGGGCGGTCCTCAGCTACCCGGCGATGCTGGCGGACGCCGCAAAGAACGGCGCCCTCGAGCCGAAGTTCATCTGCCGCACCTTCAGCGACTGCACGACCGCCCCGCGCAACGGGCTCATCTCCGGCTGCTACCCGCTCGACAAGTATTACACCGCCAAGCCCGAGTTCCAGCAGCTGAAGGACATCAAGAAGAACGTCGGCGCCTGATCAGCGCCCGAAGATCTCGCGCAGCTGCCGGCGGGCCCGGTCGGCCAGGAGACGTCGTTCGGTGTCCGTCCCGCGTTGCCGTGCCTCGGCGGTCTCGACCTTGTCGAGCAAGGGCCGCACCAGCCGCCGGAAACGCGCCACGGACTCGGACGACTCGTCGCAGGACCGGGCCGCCAGCAGGTAGCCGAAGGCTTCGGCGGGATCGCTCCCCGCTTCGGTCAGCAGCTCACCCACGAGAAACCCACCCCCGACCTCTCCCTGCGCCCATGCCTCGCGGGCGCAGACCAAGGCGAGGGTTTCGTCAGGACTCACGCCTTCCCCCAGGCGATAGGCGATGGCCAGGTTCAGCCAGGCCAGGGCGTTCCCCTTCTCCGCGGCTTGCCGGAAATAAGCGATCGCCTGCCCCTCATCCTTGGGCGCGAAGTCGCCTTCCATGTGAATCAAGCCCAGCTGGTTGAGGGCGGCCGCACAACCTCGGTCCGCCGCGAGCCGGAAGCAGCGAAGCGTCTCGGCGACGTCCTGCGCACGGCCGAGTCCATGCTCCGCCTGGAGCCCGAGGTTGAACATCCCCATGGGCTCGCCGGCCTTCCAGGCCTCCCGGTAGTACCAGGCAGCCCGCGTGTGATCCGGCGCGCCGAACTCCCCTGTGCTCGCGCACTCCCCCAAAGCGTTGAGCGCGCGACCATGACCCTGGTCGGCCGCCCGCGCGAACCATCGGCGCGCCGCGATCGGATTCGCGGGCTCGAAAGCACCGGTCAGCAGGCCCATGGCGCGATGGAACTGCGCCTCGGCATCACCCGCCTCGGCCTTGGCGACGAGCGCCGGCCAATCCTCCTTCGCCGCCCGCGCCCACAGTTCGGCCGCGGCCGGCCCGGCGGCGACCGGCGTCACCACGGAGGCGGGCGGCGAGACCGCCGGCGCCGGGGTCGCGACCACCTCGGCGGGCGCGGTGACCCGCTCCGCGGCGAGGACGATCAGCGCGGCGAGGAGGAGACCGGCCAGGAGGCTGCCAAGGAGACGCATCCCGCCATGATACCATGGGACGGCCGCAACGCGCAAGGGGCGCGGGCCAACTATTGAACTTTTATTAAAAATTCCGCCGGGCCCCGGGACGACCGGCGGTCAGCGCCGCCGCAGGCGCACGACGATCCGGGCGGGGACCGGGGCGTCGGGGCCGGGATGGGGTAGCAGGACGAAGTCGTCCGCCGCGATCGCCGGGCTCGGGCCGACGGCTTCCCAGCCGGCGGCATGGCGCGGCAGGAAGGCCACCAGGGGCCGGCCGCCGCGCTGGGAGCCATTGGTGTCCACCGCCACGAAGGTACGCGCGCCGGCGGCCGGGGTGATGATCCATTCGACCTCCCCCGACGGCAGGGTCGTCAGGGTCTCGTGCCAGCGCAAGGGACCGGGCGCCATCCGCGCATCCCAGCGGGGGTCACCGTAGAAGATGGTCATATCACGGTCGAACTCCAGACCCCGGCGATCCCCGGCGGATACCCGTCCGGCCGCGACCTCCTGGAGCCGCCAGAGCAAGGCATGGTGATTGGCCAGCCAAGCCTGGTTGAGGTTAAAGCGGCCCGGTTGCTCCACGAAGTAATCCAGGACCCCCCAGCCGGCGTAGCCGAACCAGGTCGGCTGGACATAGCCGACCATCTGCCGGACCCCACCGGAGGCCATCCAGGACAGGGCCATGCAATCCCCGCCCGGGACGTTACCCATGAGACAATTCCCGATGGGCAGGTAGACCTTCGGGTTGGCGGCGTCGAGGCGGTACACCGTCCCGTCGAGCGCCTTGCCGAGGATGACCCCGTCTTTGTGACCGAAGGTGCCGTTGCGATAGCGATAGCCCGGCTGCCAATCGTGCTCCGTCGCATGCCCGGACGTGATGAAGAGGTCGGTGTTGCCCTCGTTGAGGCGGGCGACGATCCGGGCGGTCGAGTCCTTCGGTCCGGCCACCTCCCGCGGCGCGCCCCCCGCGGCTTTCTCCCAGCTTTCCCCGGCCTTGAATTCGGAAAACCAATAGCCCTGTTCGACGCACTCCATCGCGAACGACGTGCCGGCGCCGACGGTACGGATGATCAGCGGCTGGCCGGGCGCGGCGAGCTTGAGCGCTTGGGCGGCGTCCCGACCCGTCACCACGCCCCATTGGAAATCCTCATAAGGATCGCCGTCGTTCTCGCGCGCCAACCGATGCATGACCACCGCGGCCTTGGGGCCCAGCTCCTCGGGGCGGGCGACCCAGGTCACGAAACGCGGCTGCAGGCGCCGCAATTCTTCCTGCTGTTCCGCCGGGGAGGCGCGGAAGACGAGCACCTTGGCCGCATGGGCCGTCTCCAAGGCGGCCACGACCTTGGCCCAACCCTCGTCATAACGGGTCGGCGCCGAGACGAGGACGACCGAATCAGCGGCGCGCGCGACGAGCGCGACGGCCAGGAACAACCACGGACGCACGACGGACGGCATGGCTCAGGGCTTCTCGAAGATGAGGAGGTGCTGCCAGGGCAGGTCGGGCTTGTTCATCACGAAACGGAAACCGGCGGCCTCGAACTCCTTGCGGGCTTGGGCCTCCGAAAGCTTGTGGTGTGGCTTGATCGGCACCTTCGGGTCTTCCTCCCGGTACTCGAGCAGGTAGATGCGACCCTTCGGCTTCAAGGCCGAGCGCAGCGAAGCGAGCATCTCCACGGGGTGATCGAACTCATGGTAGGCGTCGACCATCAGGGCGGCGTCCAGGGACGCCGGCGGCAGTTTGACGTCGTCGATCGCCCCGAGGTGCGGCTGGACGTTGGGGATGCCCAGGCGGGCCGACTCCTTCTTCAGGAAATCCAGCATCTCCGGCTGGATATCGACGGCGACCACCCGACCGCGCGGGATCTTGGGCGCGATCCGGAAAGAATAATAACCCGAGCCCGCCCCGATGTCGGCGAGGACGGCGTCCGGCGCCAGCTCGAGCAAGGCGATGGCCTTGGACGGAGCCTCCTCCTTCTCGCGGTTGTCGCGCTCCAGCCAGCCGATGCCGGGATGGCCCATGACCTGGGAGATTTCGCGGCCCATCCAGGTCTTGCCGATGCCGTCCGGAGAACGCGGACAGGTGCCGTAAGCCGGGGCGACGACCGGCGCCGGGGCCGCGGGCGCGGCCGGCGCGGAAGCCACCGCGGCGGGCTTGGACCAGAGGTAGAGGCCGACCGTGGCGAGCAGCAGCAGGACGGCGGTAAGCGCGGGGTGACGGCGGAACATGCCCTTGTTCCTAGGCCCGGCGGACCAAAGCGCAAGTCCGCCCACGCTTGACCCGCCCGCCGGGGAACGCCACCCCTTCCCTACCGATGCGTTGCGCGACCGAGTGGACCTTGATCGACACCGAGACCACGGGTCTGTTCGCTCCGATCCACGTGGTGGAGGTCGCCGCGGTCCGGATGCGCGGCTGGGAGCCGACCGGCGAGACCTTCCAGGCCTTCCTGGACCATGACATCGAGATCCCGGGCGAGGTCGTGGCCATCCATGGTTATGACCGCGCCTTCCTCCGTCGCCATGGCGCCGCCCCCCGCGAGGTCCATCGCGCGTTCCGCGACTTCCTCGGCGACCGTCCTATCTGCGCGCACAACCTCAGCTACGACCTCGACCGCTGCCTCCTGCCGGAGTGGGCGCGGTTACGCGTGGGCACCACCCACGTGCGGGGCTTCTGCACCGTGAAGCTCGCCCGCCGGACCTTGCCCGAACTCAAGTTCCACGGCATGGGCCTGCTCACGCGGAAATACCACCTGACGCGCGCCAAGGCCCACGCCGCGCTGGCGGACGCCCAGGCGACCGCCCAACTCGTCAGCCAGGTCCTCGCGCCTCGCCTGCGCGGGACGGCCTTCGAGGACTTCGCCGCGCTCGTGCGCTTCTCGGAAATGGAACGCCGTCGGGCCGTGAAGGCCTTGGGCGCGGGACCCGCGCAATAAAAAGGCCGACCTCGCGGTCGGCCTCGTCGGACTCAGGCTAAGCGGCTTACTTCTTGGCCGGCTCGGCCTTCTCGACCGGGTTGCACTTCTCGCAGACCTTCGAGTCCTTGGCCGCCTTGACGCAGCAAGGGTGGTTGCACTTTTCGCCCTTCTTGTCGGCCTTCTGGCAGCAACCGCCGTCCTTGAACTTGGAGGTGTCCACCTTGGTATCGGCGGCGACGGCGACGAGGGTGAAGGCAAGGGACAGGGCGAGGAGTAGTTTCTTCATGGTGCCAGCACCTTAGGCAGAATGATGAAGAAAGCAACCCCCGCTTACCGGACAGCGAAAAACCCCACCAAAGCCCCGAAACCGATGGTGGTCGGGATCGGCAGGCTCCGCCGCTGGGTGGCCCAAGCCGCCCCGAGGGCCAGCGGCGCGGCGAGCATCAGGTTATCCATCCTGAGCACCAAGCCGACGGCCAGCGAGCCAACGGCGCCGGCCGCGACCGCGGCGACCATCCCGATTGCGTCATGCAGGGGACGATCGGCGACGCCCTCCTCGGCGACCTCCGCAAAAGAAAGCACTAACACCGTGGAGGGCCCGAAGGTGAAGACCGCCGGCAATAGCAACCCGACCAGCCCGCCGAGCCAACCCGCGGCCGGTCCGAGCTGACCGTGCCAACCGGCGACGAAGCCGATGAAACTACCGGCCAGCAGGAGCGGCCCGGGAGTCGCCTCCCCCACGACCATGGCATCGCCGAACTTGGACTCCGCGAGCCAACCCAGGCCATCCGCCCGCTGCCGCCAGTAACCCAAGGCCGCATAAGCGCCGCCGAAGGAAAGCAGCACGGCGAGCAAGGAAACCTCGGTCAGCCGGACGACCCCGTGCGCATGCCCCAGCAACGCCCACAGCAGGAGAAAACCAATGACGAAAGGCAGGAGACGAAGGCCGGCCAGACGCGTCGCCGCGCGCAACCGGTCCGACACGGGCGGCAAGGGCTCCTCGTCCGCGGGACGGACGAACCAACCCCACAGACCGGCGAAACCGGCGAGCACCAGGAATGGCACCCCGAGCAGCAGGCCGCCCCACGCCAGAGCGGCGGCCCAACGTCGGCGGACATCGGTGGCGGCCGTCGCCAACAGACGGAACGCGGCCACGCCGACGACGCCGACGACCGCGGCGCGCGCCCCGAGCAAGGCCCCCTCGATCAGCGGCAACCTTCCCCAGCTGACGTAAGCCCAGGCGAAAGCACCGCAGGCGAGCAAACCCGGCAGCACGAACAGCAACGTGGCGACCACCGCCGCCCGCCACCCGGCCGTCCGCCAGGCGATCCACGCGACCAGCTGCTGGGCCTCCGGACCCGGCAGGAAGAGACACAACCCGAGGGCGCGCAGGAACTGCGGGCGCTCCAACCAGCCAAGCGGGGCGACACACCGCCGTTCGAGTTCCGCGATCTGGGGGCCCGGCCCACCGAAAGAGGTACACCCCAGGGTCAGCCAGAATCTCCAGTTCGGGGGCGACATCGCCGAGGAGATTGGCGGACCAAACGCCCGAAGCACGACCAAAACCGCCCGCATGGACGGATAGGGGGTTGCGACCACCGACTCTTGTATTCAAGTTATCACCGTGTCCGCGACCCTGCCAGCCCGTCGCCCCCGCCGCCTGCGCGCCGGCTTCGGCCTGGTGCTGGCCTTGGTCGTGATGGGCATGGCGGTGATGACCATCATCGTCATCGCCGGCTTCCTCTCCGTGGAGAGCCACCTGGCGCTCCAACATCAGCTCGGCTTGCGGGCGCGCCTCAACGGGGTCGTTTCCCTGCGGCTGGCCTTGGCCCACCTCCAGCAGGAAGCCGGGCCCGACCGACGGGCGACCGCCCGCGCCGACCTGACCCAACCCGAAGCGACCGCCGCCGACGTCCGCAACCCGATGTGGACCGGCGTCTGGCGTACCGACCGACCGAACCAGCCGCCGAGCTGGCTCGTCTCGGGCGAGAATCCGACCAAGCCGGCCGCGCAGTCCGAACCCTTGGTCGGCACCGACACGCTGGCGCCCGCCCTCGCCTACCCGGAAGGCTACGCCTTGCCCTGGGAGGTCGACCATGCCGCTCGTTGGAACGAACTGGGCTTCATCCGTTTGGTCGGACCGGCCAGCGCGACCGCGGCCGAGGACGCCGGACCGACGGACCCCATCGGCGCGAAGCCCAGCGGCTTCGTCGTACGCCCCAAGCTACACCTCATCGAACCGGAAGCCGACGGGGCGGAGCGTCGTCTCGGCAGCTTCGCCTACTGGATCGGCGACGAAGGCGTGAAAGCCCGGATCAACCTCGAGGAAACGCGGACGACGCTACCCGCGACCGACCGGCAGGCGCGCGCCGCCCTCCGCAGCGCCGCCACCCCGGGGATCCGCTTGCTCAAGGGCGGTGAGGGCGTCGCCGATGAGGCGCAGGCCTTCGCCGCGACCTCGCCGCGAGACCTCTCGCTGCTCACCGGCTTCTCCGCCGATCCGGCCGCCACGCGTCGCCTGTTCCATGATGTCACCACCACGGCGGCCGGCGTGCTCGCCGACGCCGCGAACGGAGGCCTGCGGCGCGACCTCTCCCTGGCCTTCGAGCTGTCCGACGCCGAGTTCGCCAAGACGGAGTTCGGCGACGGGACGGCGGCGCCCGCCACCGGGACCGAGAACGGTTACGCCAACCTCAAGATGCGGGCGCCGATCAACGGGCGCCTCCTGGAGACCACGCCCATCTTCAACCGCCAGACCACGGAAGGCAACCTGCGCGGGCCGACCTGGTGGGCCCTCCGGGACTACCACCGGCTCTACCAACAGATCGGCTGGGTCGGAGGCGTCCCCACGCTCAACGCCCGGACTTACTTCCCGAACGCCGGCAACCTTCACACCCGACCCGACAACGGCAACGATGCCACGGTGCGCCAGCGCAACTACCTATACGCCGCGGCCCACTCCGGGGACCGGGTGACGCTGAACCCGGCCGTGACCGACGTCGGGGTCATCGACGAGGCCGGCTGGAAACTCGACCCCGCGCCGATCCCGCGCCCCTTCAACTGCGCCGTGACGCCTTACGTCGAGCGCGTCTTCCTCGTGTTCAACCTCATCAAGGAGACCACCCGGGGCGGCATCACGGTCTACCTGAGCCTGACCCCCGTCGTGGTGTTGCACAACCCTTACAACGTCGCCCTCACGATCCGCCCCACGCCGGGAGACTCGGCGCTCGCGCTAACTTTCTCCGACTGGGACCGGTGGATGTTCCGCGTGACCCGCCGCTCCTACGTCTACGCCCGCGACAACCCGTACGACGAGATCCAGCCGACGCCCCTGACCTTCACCTACGAGAAGAACCTCGGGGATTACTACCGCTTCGCCGACCCCCGCGCGATCAACGACGCCGACCTCTTCCGCGTCTACATCGATCAGATCAGCCTGCAACCGGGCGAACGCAAGGTGTACACGCCGACCACCGGCGCCCGCTCGCCCTGGTCGCGCGTCGTCAAACTCGGCAACGCCTTCAACTACCAAGGTGGATTCTCCGACGACAACGTCGACTGGAGCGCCCTCTGGCCGGGCTTCCGGTGGTATTATTTCAACCCCTTCTGGTATCCGCCGGAATTCGGTTACCCGCCCTCGGACAGCTTCACCTTCGAGGTCGTCCCTGACGGCAAGCTCACGGTCCGCACCTCCCTGACCTGCTGGCCGAAGGACATGATGAAATTCCCGGCCGCCAGCTCGATCGGCATGCCCACCAACGCCTACCCGGCCTTCGACCTCTACAACCGGTCGAGCGAGCACAGCATCCTGACTTTCCGAGGCATCGACGCCCGCGCGGGCTTGCCGGGGCCGCTCCACGTCGGGGATATCGTGACCCAGACACCGGAGAAATCCCCCGCCCCTGGCATCCACCAACCCGGCCTGATCATCGCCGCCATCGAGATGTCGGCCAAGACCGCTCGCGAGAACTCGGTCTCCACCGCCGGCCAGCCTCCGAGCGCGGCCGGAGCCTTCCCGCTCTTCACGCACTCGAACCCGCTGGCGGCCGTGCTCGGGGCCGATGGCGCCGGCCGCGCGTCGACGGCCGAGGGCTCCGGGTTCGGCGGAGCCTCGCCGAGCTTCCGGCTCCGCGTGACCCGACCGACCGGAGGCATGAACGCCTGGCTCAGTCTGTTGCAATCACCCGGGGGGACCGCGCCGCTGACCTACGGCGGGCTGAGCAACCAGACCGATGGCAACCTCGCGTCGATCCACACCGAGGTGCCGCTCGCTCCGCCGACCTCCCTCGGCCAATACACCCACGCCAATTTCAACCTGCGGGACCAACAACCGCTCTATGGCGTCGGCAACAGTTTCGCGCACCCGCAGGTGGAGCCCACCCGGACGTATAGCACCTTCCAGCGCTGGACCGAGTTCGACGCGCCCTACCTGCTGAACGCCGCGCTCTGGGATGGATTCTTCCTCTCCGGGGCCGCGCCGCGGCTATCGCCGCTGACCAGCCCGGCCACCCCCGTGCCGTCCGACCCGGAGGCCAACCGCCCGGGCGTATCCTACCCGTCGACCCGCTCCCTCGCCGAAGTCCTCGACGATTTCATGGCCCAAAGGGGCAAACTGGAGAATCCACGGATGCGGCTGACCGGCGAGGCGCCCGCCTCCCGCTCGGCGCTCGGCGACTACCGGCGCTCGGCATCGGCGTTGCTTAACGACGGCGCCTTCAACGTCAACTCGACCTCGGTCGAGGCCTGGGCCGCGTTCCTCGCGTCGGCGAAACGCATCGCCGTCGCCAAGTGGCCCGCGACCGGACCATCCGCCGACGCCAACGCCCGCTTCCCGCGCGCGGCGCCGACCGGCTCCGAGCCGATCGCCACCGGGGCCTACAATGAGCCTACCAAGTCCAACTGGACGGGTTTCGTCAACCTGACGGACGCGCAACTCCGCCTGCTCGCCGCCGCGATCGTCCGCGAGAACAAGGCGCGCTTCGCCCTGACGACCCGCGGCGAACGGGACGCCGTCTCCCCGCCGACCTCGCGACTGTTCCGCGGCCTCACGAAGGCGACGACGCCGTACCTGAGCCTGGCCGAATTCATCAACCGCTTCCTCACGCCGGGCTCAGCCAACGCCTGGGCCACCCGTTGCGGCGCGCTTCAGGCGGCCATCTTCGGGGCGGACAACCCGCCGGCCAACGGCCCGGGTTCAGCCGGCCTCACCGACCGACTGACAAATCGCTACACCCTCGGGATGTTCGGAGCCGGCGAATTGATCCCCCCGAGCGGTCTGACCTACCCGTACCCCCGGAACATCGAGGCGATGGAGCCAGGCGGCGCGAACCGCACGCACGTCGCGATGGGCGTGCCGGGCAACCTGTTGCAGACCGACCTATTGGAAGCGCTCGGCCCAGCCCTCGCCTCGCGGTCGGACACCTTCACGATCCGCGCGTACGCGGAGACGTCGGGTTCCGACGGTAATCCCGCCGCCTGCCTGGTGGAGGCGGTCGTGCAACGACTGCCGGTGTTCGTGAACGACCTCGACGCCGCCGAATCGTCCTTCAAGGACCTGCGCACGGAGAACAAACTCTTCGGCCGACGCTTCAAGGTCATCTCCCTCCGCTGGCTCAAACCCCATGAGGCCTGAACTCGCCCTGTTCGTTGCCGCCAGCTGGGTCGCCGCGGCCGAGACTCCCCGACCTCAGGCGGAGGCGACTGTGCAGTTCATCTCCCTGGCGGGCGACCGCGAGGACCTCGCGCTTTGGGACGGACGCCGCGCGACGCCGCTGCGTCTATCCGCGGATTTCTTCGGTCCGCGGCTGCGCTACGCCGGCGACACCCGCCTGAGCCTGATCCAACTCCCACCCACCGGTACCCGGCCGGATACGACCGCGCAGGCCGTCCCCGCGGCGAACCCGCCGCCCGTCGCCCCCGGCCCGGTCATCGCCTGGCTCGACCTCCCGCCGTCGGATACGAGCGGCGGTCCCCTGCGATTGATCCTACTCGTGCAGCCGGAAGCAGGCCGGAACGGCATCGTCGCGATGAAGGACTCCGACCGGGACTTCCCGGCGGGCTCCTTGCGCTTCCTGAACCTGTGCGACTTCCCGCTCTCCCTGGAGTCCGGCGGGAGCGCCACCACGGTCGCCGCGAAAGGCACCGTCGTCCTGCGACCAAAGGTCGCCCCCGGCGGCTATTTCGACGCGGACATCTACTCGTCCGAGAATCAGGTGAGGCGGCTCGCCTCCCACCTCCACTTCTTCCACGCTGCTGATCGGCGAACGTTGCTGTTCATGTTGCCGGTAGAGAAAGGCACCGGACTGGTCCGCCTGCAGCCGGTCGAAGAGCCGCCCTCGTCCGGCACCAGCGGCTCGGCGTTCGACGCCCGCATCAAGCCGCCCAAGGCCCCCAGATAAGCCCGCAAAGGCGGTCGGTTAATCGAGCGAATACGGCCGTTAAGAAGACCCCCATGTGCATGGGGTTACTGCCTTGTATTAAGGGCATTCAAAAACCATTTTCACCCTACCCCGTGCCCCTCATCGGTCCCCCGCATCCCATGATCGCCTCGAGTTCCCCGGTTCGCCGGGGTTTCTCGCTGGTCCTCTCGTTGACGATCATGGCGCTGATGCTGGTCGTGATCATCACGCTGGTGTCTTTCCTGAAGATCGAATCGCAACTCGCGACCAACGCGGTCGCCCGGAGCCGGGCCCGCCTGCAGGCGATGGTCTCGCTCCGCTTGGCCCTCGCCCACCTGCAACAGGAAGCCGGGCCCGATCGCCGGACCACGGCGCGCGCGGACATCTGCGCGGACACGATGCAAAAGGGCTGGGATTGGACGACGATCCGGAACCCCCTGTGGACCGGCGTGTGGCGCACCGACAAACCCGCGCAACCGCCCGCCTGGCTCGTCAGCGGCCGGCACGACCGACCCGCCGGCATCCAGACGATCTCCCTTTCCGGCGTCGTCGCCTACGACGCGACCCCGCATCTCCCGTGGGACATCACCTACAACCCGCAGGGCCTCAACGTGGTGAGACTCGTGGGGGATGCCAGCGCCACCGCCGCGGAGCTCCCCTCCGGCACCAGCCTCGGCAAGCCCGACGGACGGATCACCTTGCCTCGGGTCACGCTGCCGGACCCCGGCGTCGGCGGGACCTATGCCTACTGGATCGGCGACGAAGGCGTCAAAGCGCGCCTCAACCTGACCGACCCGCGCCTGACTCCGCCGACCGGCACGGCGACCGAACAGACCAAACAGGAGGCCTTGCGCGGGGTGGCGCGCGCCGGCGTGGAAATCCTCCGCGGCCTCGAGACCATGCCCCCGGGCGGCATCGATCCACGCGTCCGCTCCATGCAGGAACTCCCGCTGCTCACGTTGGCGACCGGCGCGGGCCTCGTCGAGACCACCCCGCCGACGATCGCCAAGCGGCTGCAGACGGAGACCACCTTCTGGTCGCGCGGGGTGAATTGCGACACGCGTTTCGGTGGCCTGAAGATCGACCTTTCCCTCGCCTTCGAGCTCCCCGACGCGGCGTGGGCGGCCAGCGAGTTCGCCGCCGGCGCTCCGCCTCGGACCGCGGACAATCTGGGTGAGCTGACCGGCGTGACCTACCTCTTCCACCCGAACGAGCAGACCGACCGACGGGCCTACGGCGACAGAAAGGTCAACGTGCCCTACGACGGCGCGAACCATTGGCTCAGCCCGGTCTACACGTTCGCGGTCAACCCCAACAACACCGCCGAGCTGGCCCGCGGACCGACCTGGGACGCGCTCCGTAATTACCATCGGTTGTACAAGGAACTCGACTGGTCCACCCCGACCGTGCCGACGCTCCGCGCCCGCACCCACTTCCCCAACACCATCAGCCTCGCCGCCTCCGGCTACGGTGGCACCGCCCACTACAGCCATCGCTACAACCGGATGGACTCGGGCGAGAATTACATGGTACTGGACTACTTCAAGGGCAAGGAGGCCGCGCGACCGGTGAAGGTCTCCGTCACTCCGTACGTCGCCCGCCAATTGCTCGTCTGGGGACTCATGGAGGAGGGGGACCTGCGCCTCACGCTCTCGCCGATCACCGTGCTGCATAACCCCTACAACGTCGCGGTGCGCCTGAGCAAGGAACCGA
>JACCDU010394712.1_pt1 | contig 26566 bp, 24 predicted proteins | sample 7446081 | NCBI WGS metagenome assembly JACCDU01 (sample SAMN15323447, study PRJNA562643) | freshwater metagenome | isolation source: river surface water | place: USA:Blue River Watershed | collected 2017-08-17
CTCTGTCGACAGTTCCCTATTTGGTGGCAATAAGGAATGGCACTCCACGTGGAGCAAGAGGGGACTGACAGATGGCTACATGGCTCCTGTGTCTGCTCTGCAGATAGATGCTGCTCGCCTGACCTCTAGCCGGAACAAACTAGTTTGGCTTGCAAAGCGCACGGATGCTCCCGTCACCCAGGCAGGGCAATTGTTCATCGATTCCTTGAACGCCAGAGGTCTAGCAGCTGGTCTAGTTGCCAAGGAAAGAAAACTTCCCACCAGCTCTCAAGTGATCGCATCTGTTCAATCTCGCCCAATGCGCGAGTGGATAGAGAACATGCTCAGGGTCTCTGACAACTCTCTTGCTGAGGCACTGGCGAGACTCTCATCCTTGAAACTGGGACTAGATGGCAGCATGAAGTCGCTCACACCGCTCTATAAGCAGGTCTTGGGAGCCCGGGGGTTGGACGTCTCCAAACTAAAAATTGTGGATGCCTCTGGGCTGTCTAGAGATAATCAGGTTCCAGTTTCCATAGTTAATGACGTGCTTGCACTGGTAAACCAGGGGGTTGGCAACTATTCGGTGATTGAAGCTGGGCTTCCGATCTCTGGCGAGAGGGGATCTCTTCGCACCAGGTTTGCTGGCGGCAATCTAGCTGCCGCAAAAGGCTTGGTTATTGCAAAGACCGGCTACATCACAAGCGGCTACTCTCTTGCCGGTTTCCTTAAGGCTCGCGATGGTAGCGAACTGATTTTCACGGTCTACAACCTCTCCGAAAGGGCAAGGCTGACTCAGAGAAATGCTTTGGACAACCTGGTTTATCGGTTCTATCAGTGCGGAGCAAAACTAAGCGGTTAGTTTTTGCCAGAGTTGTCTGTGACCAGCATGTCACCAAGACCAACCACAAAGCGGTAACCATGTAATGAGATCAGTAGGCAGAAAAGGCCGCCTACGAAAAATGGAAACCGTAGATCTACACCAGCAATAAGCCCACCAAGTAGTGATCCCAGCGGAAGCGAACCCCACACCAGCGTCCTGCGGGTTCCATGGATTCTTCCAAACAGATGAGTGGGGATTATCTGATGGTAGGTGGCCATCAGAAGAATGTTCCAGTGAGTCACAATCAAGCTGCTGATGGTCAGTAGTAAGGCGAGTGTCCAGTAGTTGGGCGAAAGGCCCATCAACACTGTCACGACGGCGGATAGGACCATTACCGAAGCCATCACGCGCATTCGCCCAAACCTCTCGGACAGTCTCTGAGCGATCATTGACCCAAGTAGAGCTCCAATGGCAGGGGTGGCAAGAATTACTCCCAGCAAGGCGGTTGGAGTTTTTAGTGTGTCGAGAATAAACAAGACCATCGTCGAGGAAGAGACAGCGTAGAAAAAACCCATACCCGAGGTCATGAGTACCAGTCTTAGAAGACGCTTACTCTCGTATAGGTACTGGATACCAAATTTCACATCAGCCCAGAAGCTCTTCTTTTCTCTAACCTCGGTTGACTGAATGTGCACCGAATAGTTTCTTGGAATCAAAAGAACGAGCGCAATTGCGATTACAACGCCAAAGACTCCGAAGAAGAATGGCAGGCCAATGGAGATAGCAAACAGGAAACCACCAAGAGGTGTTCCAAGGAATTCGCCCAAGGTCACAGAGGTAACCTGCAGCCTGGCATTACCCTTTTCCAGCTGGTTGACCTCCAACACCTCAGGCAGCATCGACTGCATGGTCGTGTCATAAATAACCTCACCAATGCCGAAAAGAAATGTTGTGAGTAGCAATAGCGGCAGGGTTATGAAGTCGAAGCCAACCGAGACTGCCAATAAAAGCATGGCTAGAAGACGAATCGAATTGGCTATGGCGAGCATCAGTCGCCTGTGAATTCGGTCCACTAACCCACCAATTGGGATTGCAAACAGTAGCCATGGAACCATGGTTAGAGCGGCAATAGTGGAAATCCAGAAAGGATCTCTGGTCAGTGTTGTGGCTAGAAGCGGTCCCGCTGATTTGAGAATGCCATCGACAACGTTGCTGGCTGCGCTAGATGACCAAAGGCGATTAAAGGCAGGGCTGAACCCTCTGGCCTGGTTCTTTTCTATTTTTGGTTCCGAATCTCTCTAGGTTTCATAGCCTAGCTTTTTGCCTCGCTAGGCCCAAAAGAAAACCGGGTGGTTTCCCACCCGGCTAATTCTTCTTTGGCTAGTGCTTACCGCCGCAGTTGCAAGTATCTTTTCCGCAGTTGCAATCCATTGTTACCTCCTTAGAAGTCCCAGTCCTCGTCCTTGGTGGACTCGTGCTTACCAATTACATAAGACGACCCGCTACCGGAGAAGAAGTCGTGGTTCTCATCGCTCGCAGGGCTCAGGGCAGAGAGAATCGCAGGCGATACGTTGCAGTCATCCTTTGGGAACAGCGGATCAAAGCCCAGGTTCATCAGGGCCTTGTTGCCGTTGTAGTGGAGGAACTGCTTCACATCGTGAGTCAGACCAATCTCGTCATAGAGGTCGGCTGTGTACTTCACTTCGTTCTCATACAGCTCGAGCAGCAGGTCGTAGGTGTAGCTCTTCAGATCTGCCTTGCGCTCTGTGGTGCACTCGTTGTAGCCAAGCTGGAACTTGTATCCGATGTAGTAGCCGTGAATGGCCTCATCGCGAATGATTAGGCGAATTAGATCAGCAGTGTTGGTGAGCTTGGCTCTGGATGACCAGTACATAGGTAGGTAGAAGCCCGAGTAGAAAAGGAAGGACTCCAAAAGGGTGGAGGCAACCTTTCTCTTCAGTGGGTCATCACCGTTGTAGTAGCCAAGGACAATCTCAGCTTTTCTTTGAAGGTATGGATTGTCCTCTGACCAGCGGAAAGCCTCTTCAATGTCGCTGGTTGAGCAAAGGGTTGAGAAAACCGACGAGTAGCTCTTAGCGTGAACGGATTCCATGAAGGCGATGTTGGTGATGACAGCCTCTTCGTGCTGAGTTCTGGCATCTGGCACCAGGCTCATCGCACCAACAGTTCCCTGGATGGTGTCGAGCATGGTTAGTCCGGTAAAGACGTGCATGGTGAGCTTCTGCTCGTGAGGTCTTAGGGTTCCCCAGGACTGAACATCGTTTGATAGGGGCACCTTCTCAGGCAGCCAGAAGTTCTGGGTGAGCCTGTTCCATACGTCCAGATCTACTGGGTCTTCAATCTTGTTCCAGTTGATGGGACGGGTAATTAGCTTTGTCTTTTCCATGGTTTCCTCTTTAGAGCATGCAGCTTACGCAGTTTTCGACCTCGGTGCCCTCAAGCGCCGCCTGTCTTATGCGAATGTAATAAATGGTCTTGATGCCCTTGCGCCAGGCATAAATCTGGCTGCGGTTGACATCACGGGTGGTGGCGGTGTCCTTGAAGAACAGCGTCAGAGACAATCCCTGGTCGACGTGCTGGGTGGCAACGGCGTAGGTGTCGATGATCTTCTCTGGACCAATCTCGTAGGCATCCTCGTAGTACTCCCAGGTGTCTTCCGAGAGGAATGGGGCTGGGTAGTAGACACGGCCCAGCTTTCCTTCCTTTCTAACCTCAATGCGGGAGGCGATTGGGTGAATAGAAGAGGTGGAGTTGTTGATGTAGCTGATCGAACCGGTTGGTGGAACAGCCTGCAGGTTCTGGTTGTAGATACCGTGCTTCATCACTGACTCTTTGAGTCTCTTCCAGTCTTCCTGGGTTGGGATGTGAATACCTGACTTAGCAAAGAGCTCCTTCACCTTTTCGGTGGTTGGAACCCAGGCCTTCTCGGTGTACTTGTTGAAGTATTCACCGGATGCATACTTCGAGTTTTCGAAATTGTCGAAGGCCTGCTTGCGCTCAATTGCAATCTTGTTGGAGGCAGCGATTGCGTGGTAGTTGATTGTGTAGAAGTAGATGTTGGTGAAATCCAGTCCTTCTTCTGAGCCGTAGTGAATGTGCTCGCGGGCTAGGTAGCCGTGAAGGTTCATCTGACCAAGACCGATGGCGTGAGACTTGTGGTTTCCATCCGAGATGGAGCGAACGCTTTCGATGTTGGACTGATCGCTCACCGCGGTAAGTGCACGAATAGAGGTCTCAACGGTCATTCCGAAGTCTGGTCCATCCATAGTGGCGGCGATGTTCAGAGAGCCTAGGTTGCAGGAGATGTCCTTACCAATCTGGTTGTAGGAAAGGTCCATGTTGTAGGTGGTTGGGGTGTTTACCTGCAGAATCTCGGAGCAGAGGTTTGACATGTTGATTCTTCCCTGAACTGGATTCTCCCGGTTCACGGTGTCCTCATACATCACATATGGGTAGCCCGACTCAAACTGCAGCTCTGCAATCTTCTCAAAGAGCTCTCTCGCCTTGATCTTGCTCTTGCGAATTCTTGGGTCATCAACCATCTCGTGGTACTTCTCGGTGACCGAGATGTCGCTGAACGGAATGCCATAGACGCGCTCGACATCGTATGGAGAGAACAGATACATGTCCTCGTTGTCCTTGGCAAGGTGCATGGTGATATCTGGGATCACAACACCGATTGAGAGGGTCTTGATACGAATCTTTTCGTCTGCGTTCTCACGCTTGGTGTCTAAAAAGCGCATGATGTCTGGGTGGTGAGCGTTTAGGTAAACAGCTCCGGCACCCTGCCTTGCACCCAGCTGGTTGGCATAGGAGAAGCTGTCCTCTAGAAGCTTCATCACTGGAATGATTCCCGAGCTCTGGCCTTCGATCTTCTTGATCGGAGCGCCGTACTCGCGAATGTTGGTCAAAGAAAGCGCAACACCACCACCGCGCTTGGAAAGCTGCAGGGCGGAGTTGATGCCTCTAGCAATTGACTCCATGTTGTCTTCGATTCTGAGCAGGAAGCAGGAGACAAACTCTCCTCTTTGCTTCTTGCCGCAGTTCAGGAAGGTTGGAGTTGCTGGCTGGAAACGACCGGAGATGATTTCCTCGACCAGGTGAATAGCGCGGTCTTCGTTGCCTTCACCCAGGGTCAGAGCAACCATCACGACGCGGTCTTCGAATCTCTCGAGGTAGCGGGTGCCATCAAAGGTCTTTAGCGCGTAGCCGGTGTAGAACTTGTAGGCACCCATGAAGGCTGCGAAACGGAACTTCTTGGAGTAGGCAAGGTCGTTTAGTTTCTGAATGAACTCGAACGAGTACTGGTCCAGGATTTCCTTCTCGTAGTAGTCGTTCTGAACCAGGTAATCCAGGCGCTCCTTCAGGCTGTGAAAGAAGACGGTGTTCTGGTTTACGTGATCTAGAAAGTACTTTCTAACAGCGAGCTTGTCTTTCTCAAGCTGCAGCTTCTGATCCTGACCCCACAGGTTAATCATCGCGTTGAGGTCCTGATAGCTCAGAGCGGATTCAACTCCGCGAGCGCCGATTAGGTTTCCCTTATCGTCTGTTAGTTCTACGACTGAGTTTGCCACAGCCTTGCCAGCCTTTCCTTTACTTCGTTTACATCTTCGGGTGTGCCAGTTATTTCAAAGCGATACAGCACTGGCACTCCGAGCTTCTGAGCGACAACGTCGCCAGCTCGGCAGAAGTGTTCACCAAAGTTGGTGTTACCTCCGGCAATTACCGCTTTAATGTGTTTCCGGTTTTCCGGATTGTTCAAAAACTTAATAACCTGTTTTGGAACTGTCCCGCCCTCGTTGCCTCCACCGTAGGTGGGGACGACAAGAACTGAATCTTTGTCATGCACAAACTCTGCAGCGTCTTCCGTCTTGAGCGGAATACGAACTGTCTTGACGCCTAGCTTGTCTACAAAGCGCTTGGTGTTTTCAGAGACGCTCGAAAAGTAAACAACATCGAACATCTCACACGCACGCTAAGCCGAGAGGGCTTGGATCTTGTCCATGCGGAAGCCTGACCAGTGCTCTTCGCCTGCGACTACCACTGGGGCTGCGGTGTAACCCATGGTCTTAACCATTTCCAGGGCAACCGGATCTTGGCTCATATCTACTTCTTCATAATCGATCTGATTGCGCTGCAGCATGCGCTTAGTGCTGTCGCACTGCACGCAAGCAGGCAGTGTATAAACGGTCACCGCCATTGGTTTCCTCCCCAGTTTCTTTGGCCTAAAAGGGCCAATTTGAGCCAATTTTTAGAAAATTCTTCGTTAATTAGGAACACTGACTATAGCAGCAAACCACAACATCTAGTGTTCAATCTAGAAAAAAGTCTGTTATTTAGTTGTTAGGCCAAACATTAACCCACAACTAGAGCTTTAGGTTGGAGGCGTCTCCCGCGTGTCGGGACATCTTCACCAAAAGGACCAAATCGTTATCTCCCTAAGGGAGGACCAATGTTTGGGTTCCCAAATTATGAGACAAATCTCCGACATTAACCCTGAGGGTCTCGGCGAGTTCCCAACCTGCTTTTAGGAAGTCACTTCGGGCAGGAAAAGAGCCTGGATTTGGCCCAGAGGCTATCCTCTAATGGTGTCGCAAGCCCCCTCAAAGCCCGCTCGCGGCACGGTTGTCGACTCGGGTGACCAGCTTTCCAAAAAGCTTCTAGTCGGCTACATCGTCATCCTGGCCCTGGCCATGTCGATGATTCCTTTCACCATAGATCCCTACCTACCGGCCTTTCCCGCCATCGGGCAGTTCTTTGGGGTCACGGACGGAGTGGTCCAGGCGTCCTTTACCGGGGTGACCGTTGGCATTGCTCTGGGCCAGCTTCTGATTGGGCCGCTTTCCGATGCCTATGGAAGAAGGCCGCTGCTATTAATCACGATGGCTGGATATGCAATATCGACACTGCTTGCATTTTTTGCTTCCAACATTGAACTTTTTATTGCGGCGAGATTCATGATGGGGTTTTTTGCAGCTGGTGGTGATGTCGTTGGAAGAGCAATCATCAGAGATCTCTATCGTGGACAACCCATGCAAAAAATGCTGGCGAGAGTATTTCTGATTCAGGCCATCTCTCCGATAGCTGGACCAATTGTTGGATCTCAACTCACATCATTTGCAAGTTGGCAGGCTGTGTTCTTGCTTTTTGCAAGCATTGTTTTTGTTTTGCTGTTTGCAGCAAACTTTGTGCTGCTTGAGACACTACCGGTTGCAAGGCGAAGAAGCAGCACTCCAATTGGTTTAGCACGTGGTTATCTGAGCGTTGCCAAAGACAGAGTGTTTATCGGACTGATGATTTATGCAGCGCTGCAATTAAGTGCCCTGTTCGTATATCTAAACTTTGCACCATTCATTTATCAAAATGCTTTTGATATCTCCCCAACCGATTTTGGTGTTTGGCTTGCGGTAAACGGTCTTGCCTCATACATCGGTGTTCAGTTCGGAGCCTTCATCGCCAAATACATCAAGGGCCAGTGGTTCTTGGTGATAACGGCTGCGATTGGAACTGTGGTCGGCTTGGTGCTACTTCTGAATGCATCGGGAGAGTTTTGGGTGATTGAGAGCGCTTTTGCGATTCAGCTATTTATCTTTGGCGCTGGAATCACAATCATTCCAACTATTGCCCTCTACAACCACGGCAGTGAGGCTGGGACTGCGTCGTCACTTCTGGGGGTATTCAACTTCGCCTTCGCATCACTACTTTCAGCCTTCTATTTCCTGCTCGATACCAGCTCCACCGCTGATGTTGGTGCCCTAATCGGGGTTCTGTTCTTTCTATCGCTGGTCGTGCTTATAGTTGTTTCGCGACCCTGGACCATCCCTGATTTGAGGAAACCCGATGTCATTTAGACCCTGGAAAGAGCAGGATCTCGCCGAGATTGTCAGGCTGTGCAATGCACATGACTCGGCCATCGACCCGGAGTTTGAGGACTCCAGCGCAGAGGAGATTCGCGAGGAGCTAAATGGTCTTTATGACGAGGTCTTCGCTGAAGTCTTTGAGCAGGACGGTGTAATCACTGATCTGGTAGTCGCTCAGGTGGATAAAAAACGCGAGCGAATAGAGGTAGATGTATTTGGTCTTCCAGCCAATCATGACTACCGGCGAAGCATGCAACGTGCTCAGAGCTGGATCAGTGAAAACTTTCCAGACTTCGAGGTTCGATCTTTCTCCAACGAAAGAGATCTGAGACTGCGCGAGGCGATACTTGATTCCGGCTTGCATCTTGTGCGGAAGTACTGGACCATGCGCAATCACCAGCCAGGCCGAAACTATCCAAAACTTCCAAAGAATGTGAAAATTCGCCAGGCAGACTATGAGAGAGAAAAAGCCACTTGGCACTTTCTGCTCATGGATTCATTTTCCGATCACTACGGGTTCAAGCAGAAAACCTTTCACGATTGGCTGAGCAAGCAGGACGAGGCCATACTTCAGGATGAAAATGGAGTTTTCTTTCTGGAAGAGAACAACCTTCCAGTCGGTTTTTTGGTTTGCACCAACCACCGAGCGGAGAATCAGGGCGGCTTTATTGACAAGTTAGGTGTGCGCAAGAACTTTAGAGGCAGAGGCTACGGCGAATATCTTTTGCGGTGGGGATGTGCGTACTCTGTCGAACGTGGTTTCAAAGATGTCGCTCTTAGCGTAGACACAGGAAATGAAACTGGGGCAATTGCTCTTTACGAAAAAGTTGGATTTAGACCGATGAACGTTTGGCTAGCTTTTTCGGACTCCGAATAAAGGTTTGCCCTGACTGAGATAAGCCCCGAGTAAAACCAGCAGCCCACCAACTGGTTCATACCAGTGCAGTGGTTCGCCCAGAAGAAGAATTCCCCAGAAGGTTGCAATCACAGGGTTGGTGTAAGTCACCGTTGCTGCCACCGTGCTTCCTGCCTGCGCAACCACGTCATAGAAAAGTGCGTAAGCAAGCCCGCTACCCAATACCCCAAGAAGAATCAGTGCTCCAGCAGTTTCTAATCTCGGCTCGGCAATAAAGAGCGGGCCAGAGAATACATAAAAAGGCAGCAGGGTTATCGCGCTAGTTAGAACCTGGATCCCAGCCGCTGAGGTTCCGGGGATTTCAAGTGGCGTCACAAACTTACGTATATAAGGTGTTCCAATTCCGTAGGAAATGCTGGCTAACAGCAGCGCCACGATAGCCAGCTGATCGTTTTCCCCAAAACCTTGCCAGATGCCAAGGGTGATTCCAACGCCGATTAGCCCGACCAGCAGACCGATGATTGCGACAGAAGACTGCTTCTGAGATCGAAAAATCGTCAGGATGGCGAGAAGCGTGAAAAGGGGAGTGGTTGCATTCAAGATGGCAGCCAGAATGCTGGTTGTTTGCTGCTGGGCAAACGCATACATTGAAAAAGGAAATGCCGACATCAGGATGCCTGCTAGCCACAGGTGTCCGTAGTGAGAAAGTTTCTGAGGCAGTTTTATCTTCAGAAACGCCATCAGTATCAGCATGGCAATTCCGCCCAAGAGAGTTCGCCAGAAGGCAACGCCCAGTGCTGTTGTCAGCTGTAAAGACAGCTCGATGAATAAAAAGCTGGAGCCCCAAATAAGGGCCATCGGGATGAACTTATAAACCCAGCTTTGCATGCAGCAAGGCTAGTCGGTTTGAACCTCAGTGCGATCTTGCGACCAGCGGGTGTGATAGGTCCCTGGGGCATCCACTCTCTTATATGTGTGTGCACCAAAGAAGTCTCTTTGTCCCTGCACCAGAGCTGCCGGCAGCCTCTGCGCTCTAAGCCCGTCGTAGTAGGCCAGTGATGATGAGAAGGCTGGAGCTGGAATGCCCGACAGTGCTGCCATCGCCACCACCTCACGCCAAGCACTTAGCGAGGCATCGATGGCTTTGATGAAGTACTCATCAAAGAGCAGTGAGAGAAGATTAGGGTTTTTGCGATAGGCATCCGTAATTCGATTTAGGAACTGAGCGCGAATGATGCAGCCGCCCCGCCAAATCCTTGCTACCTCTCCCAGATTAATCTCCCAGCCGAATTCCTTCGCTCCTGCGCGAATAGCATCAAAGCCTTGCGAATAGGCAACAATCTTCGATGCATAGAGCGCTCGCCTTACTGACTCAACAAAAGCCTGCTTGTCAGCAACATTCCACTTCTGGCTGTTAGCTGGAAGATCTGGTTTACCTTTTCTCTGCTCGGTCTGTGAGGAAAGTGACCTGGCGAATACAGCCTCGGCAATTCCGGATACCGGAACACCTTGATCAAGTGCTGTCTGCACAGTCCAAACACCGGTTCCCTTGCTGCCAGCTGCATCAACCACAATGTCGACAAAGGGCTTGCCGGTCTTTGCATCAACCTGCTTTAGAACCTCGGCGGTGATTTCTATCAGGTAGCTCTCGAGCTCACCTTTGTTCCACTCAGAGAAGATGCCGGCAATTTCACTTGGTGAGTAGCCGCCACTTTGTCGAAGTAGGTCATAGCTTTCAGCAATTAGCTGCATGTCTGCATACTCAATTCCGTTGTGAATCATTTTCACAAAGTGTCCTGCGCCATCACTTCCGACGTGAGTCACACAGGGCTCGCCTTCGGCAATCGCTGCAATTGACTCCAGAATCGGACCCAGGGTTTTGTAAGCCTCTTTGGTTCCGCCAGGCATTATGGAAGGACCCTTGAGAGCCCCCTCTTCTCCTCCGGAGATACCAGCGCCCACAAAGTGAATTCCCTTTGCTGAAACTTCCTTCTCGCGCCTGATGGTGTCGGTGTAGAGGGCATTACCTCCATCGACGATGATGTCGCCGGCTTCAAATCTGTCCGCAAGCTGAGCAATTACAGCATCTGTTCCAGCACCCGCCTGAACCATGATGATGGCGGTTCTTGGTTTTGATAGGGAGGTTACAAACTCATCAATGGTTTCCGATGCAATGAAATTAGCCTCAGGATGATCCTGAGTTAGCTGCTTGGTTTTATCTACCGAGCGGTTATAAATCGCAACTTTGTTGCCCTGCCTGGAGGCAAGGTTGCGAGCAAGGTTAGAGCCCATTACGGCTAGACCCACAACACCGATGTTTGCTTTTTCGGACATTTCAATCCCTATGTTTGCTAAATCTCGCTCATCATCGGGCGCTAGAGAGTTCTAGGTTAGCCCAAATTGGCCTTTGGTTAGCGGCCTAACTGAGGCTTAGCAATCGGCGGTAGCCTTATCTTTATGGCCCGAAGCGTATATGTAGCCTCTGTCGAGGGTCACACAGCCAAATCTGTCGTGGCACTGGGTCTAATCAAGGCTCTTCAAGGAAACAACCTACGGGTCGGGGTTTTTCGCAGCATCACACCGGATCAGGAAAACGACCATGTCCTCAAGCTTCTTCTCAGTCAGATAGATAGCCCTCCTGAGTATCAGGAGGCTATTGGTGCCACATATAGAGAGGTTCACGCGTCAGCGGAGAAAGCTCTATTCAAGATTGTTACCCGCTACAGAGCACTTGCAAAAAACTATGACGCAATGGTTGTCGTTGGTTCGGATTTCAAGGATGTGGTTGGCACCACCGAGGTTGCGTTCAATGCAAGAGTTGCCGCCAACATCGCAAGCCCAGTGGTCATGGTCCTATCCGGTAGACAGGCCTACACATCCGCAGAGCACCTAGGTCAGGCAGATTCAAGATCCATCCAGGATCTTTCTCAGATGGCAGAGCTGTCACTAAATGAAATGAAGAGCGAGCAGGCTCACCTAATGGCGCTTGCTGTCAACCGAGCAGAGCCAAGCTCGCTTGGAGAAATTCACGACGCCCTAAAGTCACTGGTCGCTCCTGAAGTTCCAGTATGGGTTTTACCCGAAGACAAACTCATGGTCGCTCCTCGACTAAAACAAATTCAAGAAGCAGTCGGGGGCACGATGATTTATGGTGATCCGGCCAGACTTGAAACAGAGACACTGGATGTTGTTGTGGCTGCAATGAGTGCCGAACACGTGCTCGAAAGACTTAAAGATCGTGCAGTTGTAGTAGCACCAAGCGATCGAACCGATGTGATTCTGCCGCTGATCATGGCAGACAAGGCTGAAACATTTCCCACACTCAGCGGAATCATTCTTAATGGCGGCTTTGAGCTTCCCGAGGAAATTAAAAAACTCATCAAGGGAATTGACTCCAGCATCCCGATTATTACCTGCAACCTAGGAAGCTTTGACACAACCATGCTTGTGGTGAAGACCAGAGCGCTGCTAACCGCCGATGACAAAATCAAACTCGCCAGGGCCCAGGGTCTAGTTGCCAATCACATCGACCTTCTGCAGGCTGCCAGGGCCATTGAATCCGCCGAGGTCACAACCACCACACCCCTGATGTTTGAACTGTCACTAACTGAAAGGGCATCTGCAAATCGGAAAAAAATAGTCCTTCCTGAAGGTGCTGATGACCGAATCTTGCAGGCCGCCCATGAGGTTCTGGAGAAGGGCATTGCCGATCTGATCATCCTTGGAGAGAGCTCAGCGCTGACTAAGCGAGCTGGCGAGCTGGGTCTAAACCTCTCCGCCGCCACCCTTATGGATGTCGAGAGCTCACCCCATTTCGAGATGTGCGTCAGTGAGTACGTGAAGCTGCGCTCCCACAAGGGCGTAACTGAGGAAGTAGCCAGGCAGAAGATGAAGGACGTCTCCTACTTTGGCACGATGCTGGTGCAGCTTGGACTTGCAGACGGCATGGTTTCTGGAGCTATGCACACCACCGCACACACCATCACTCCCGCATTTGAGTTTGTGAAAACAAGGCCTGGTGTCAGCGCCGTGTCCAGTGTCTTCCTTATGGCCTTGAAAGATCGCGTTGTTGTCTATGGAGATTGTGCTGTGATTCCTGAACCAACTGCTGATCAGCTGGCTGATATAGCAATCTCTTCTGCCGAGACAGCAAAGCAGTTCAACATTGAACCAAAAATAGCGATGCTGTCTTATTCAACTGGAGAATCTGGAACGGGAGTCGAAGTCGACAAGGTTAGACAGGCGACGGAACTGGTGAAAAAGCGAGCACCTGAACTTAGCGTTGAGGGACCAATTCAGTACGACGCTGCAGTCGATGCCGCTGTTGCGAAGGCCAAACTCCCAGGCTCTTCGGTCGCTGGACAAGCAACGGTTTTCATATTTCCTGATCTCAACACGGGAAATAACACCTACAAAGCGGTGCAGAGAACATCAGGTGCCTTAGCCATTGGCCCTGTGCTGCAGGGACTCAAGAAGCCAGTCAATGATCTTTCTCGAGGCGCACTGGTAGCCGACATTGTCAACACAATCGCCATCACGGCGATTCAGGCGGCGAACAACAATTGAGACCAATCCTCGTAATCAATTCCGGGTCTTCTTCAATCAAATACCAGTTGATTGACACCGAAACTTCTAATTCGCTGATGCAAGGCACCATCGAAAGAGTTACAGATCACAAGCTTGCTTTTGAGCAGATGCTTACAGAGCTGAGAAAACTAGAGCAGCAGCCAATTGCCATTGCCCACCGGGTCGTCCACGGTGGTGAAAGATTCTCTGCACCTGCAATCATTGACCATGAGGTTGAGCATGCAATTGAGGAGCTGATACCGCTCGCTCCGCTTCACAACCCGGGAAACCTAGCTGGTATACGGGCTGGAAAGCAGTCATTTCCTGGAATTGCTCAGGTCGCTGTTTTTGACACCGCCTTTCATCAGAGCATGCCAAGTTCTTCCTACACCTATGCGATAGATCAAGATTTAGCGAAGAATTTGGGAATTAGAAAGTATGGCTTTCACGGGTCATCTCATTCATTTGTTTCCAAATCTGCAGCTAAGTTTCTTGGCATCGAACCCTCCTCCTTCAACGCCGTGATTCTTCATCTGGGGAATGGGGCGTCCGCTTGCGCAATCAAAGGCGGAAAGAGCTTCGACACCTCAATGGGAATGACCCCTCTAGCCGGTCTAGTCATGGGCTCTAGATCTGGGGATATCGATCCAGCGGTTATTTTCTATCTGATTCGCCAGGGCGGATTCACAGCTGAAAAAGTTGACGAGCTACTCAACAAGCAATCAGGCCTTCTAGGGGTATCAGGTGTCTCAGACTTCAGAGACCTTCTTGAAAAAGCGCAGTTAGGCGATCAAAGGGCGAAGCTTGCTCTTGAGTTATTTGTGGAACGAATACGCCACTATCTGGGTGCATATGCAGCTCGACTTGGAAGATTAGACGCCGTTGTTTTCACAGGTGGAATCGGGGAGAACAGCCAGGTTTTGCGTCAGATGGTTTGTGAAAACATGGAGATACTTGGTCTGTCTATTGATGAGGATTTGAATAAATCAAAAGATAATTCACCAAGAAAGATATCGCGTGGTGCAGTTCCAATCTTGGTAATCCCCACCAATGAAGAGTTAGAAATCGCAATGCAGGCTCAATTGGCATTAGGAGAAAAATGAGCAACTGGGATATCGGTGAAAACGTTGCCGGTTATTTCTATAAAGCAAATAGCCCAAGAGCGCAGCTGCTGCTTCAGCATGGTTATGGAGAATATGCGGAGCGCTATATCGAGCAGTACAGCCAGCTGATACCAAAGCTCGTTGCTAACGGCATAGACGTATATGCCATTGACCTTCCGGGTCACGGAAACACAACAGGTGAGCGTGGACAGGTTGATCTAACTGAAGCGGTCAGACTCCACCTGATGGCCAGGAAGGCTCTTCCGGCAGGACTACCAACAGTCCTCTTCGGTCACTCACTCGGGGGATTGGTAACCGCTGGAAGTATTACTAGAGACCGGGCAAACGTGGTTGCTGTGATCCTCAGCTCCTCGGCAATGCAGGCTCCTTCAAAGCGCTGGGAGCGAGTACTTGGCAAGATTTCTGCAGCCCTAGCCCCCTCGGCACCGATGCCCCTTCCCAGACCCGGCATGGAGGCCTTGACCCGTGACTTGGTGCTGCTCGAAAAGATAAAGGCCGACCCAAAGATGTATCAGGGAAAGCCCAAGAATCTGGTTGCCAAGACGGTTCTTGAGATTTCCGATGAAGTCTGGACCAAAGTGGCGGACTGGAAGGTGCCGACCCTTATTTTTCATGGCAACAAGGACACTTCGACCAATCACCTGAACTCCATGGCCCTGCACGAGAAGATTGCAAGCCCAGACCGCAAGCTACTGATTTATCCTGGCGGTTTCCACGAGCTTCTGAATGACCTAGATCACGAAGAGGTAGAGAAGGACTTGTTTGCCTGGCTTCTAGCCAGGGTCTAGTAACAACCGGTAACAATTTGACATCCAGGGAAATACCCCTCAGGATTTATGGCAATGAGTACTCGTTCAGTTGAGAAAAGCGCCCAGGGCGCTATGTTCTCCTGCTCGATGTGCATGTGCATGCTGATGTGCCGCTAATCACACGCGCTTCCTGATTAGCAAAAGGCACCAGCACCCCAACAAACGCACGTGATTCGTGCACCCAATTCCCGCACACACATCAAAAAGGACTCAAAAATGACAAAGACACTGCAGCAGAAACAAACCGAAGCCAAGGGTTTCGCCCTCTACGTCGGCATCTCCGAAAGCGAAGCCGAAGCCGCCGGCACAACTCTGTCCGAGATAGCAATTGCTCTCAGGGAAAAACTTTCCGAGCTGATTCCAGGAAAAGAAAAAGAAACCTATGCGGCGCTCGCGATTGGACCGAAGGAAGCAGTTGGTAGAAATCTTCAGCTAACCAGAGTCGCACTAGGAGAACCCAGGGCAACAGAAAAACTGAAGCCACTACCTGATGAAGAAACTGCCGCGAGGGGAGTGGTGGTTGATCTCAATCGCAGGCGACTTTATGTGGATGGAAGAAACGCGAACCTAACCTGCAAGGAGTTTGAACTGCTTGCGTACCTGATAGAAAACGAAGGCAAGACTATCTCGAGAGAACAGATTGCATCAATATCAGACAGATGCGGAGAGCCGACACCAAACCCGAGAACAATTGATGTTCACGTTCGCAGGCTCAGATCTAAAATCGCTGGCTATGAGGATATTGTCCGCACAGCCAGAGGTAAGGGATATCGCTTCGACAAGCACAAGGATGTTTTGGTAGAGCTCTAGCGCCGGGCTACAAGCCCCGCACCGAGCATCGCGAGAAGGATTCCAATCAGCGTGCTGATTGTTAGCTCGCGCTGGGCGATTGGGACTATCCAGTCAAGCAGCACAGAGCCAACGAGCTGACCCACCAGCATCGCAATCCCCATTGTGAGGGCCCCTATTTTTGGTAGCACTACCACCTGGATAAAGATAAAAATCACACCGACCACGCCTCCCAGATACAAAAGAGGATTGGTTGGAAAAGAAAGCGGCACAGCTCCGCCTTCTAGCAGAAGCAGTGCAACGGCAATTAGCGAGCTGCCGGCAAGGAAGTTGAAGAAGGTCGGCACTATGGCAGAGCCAGCTAGCGTTCCGAATTTTCCGTTCATGGCCTGCTGGAATCCCATTCCAAAGCCAGCAGCGAAAGCTACGAGTATGAGCGGATCAAAGGAGTATCTAGCGAAATCACCGGCAACAATCAAGCCCGCTATGGCAAGTAACGTGCCAAAAATTCTCACTAAACCAATAGGCCTTTTCTCAAGACCGAGAAGCCCTCTTCCATCAAGAATGATTGCTGAAATAGATGAACCAGTAACGACTCCAACGGAAAAAAGTGAGATTCCAATCAAGCCAGCAATACTGCTTTGAACAATTACAAAAAATCCACCGATAGCACCTGCAAGCGCAAAAACAAAAGGTATGCGTCTTCCGGAAAGAGATTCGATAACATCCCTGAGCTTGCCGCGATTGGTTCTGTTAAAAAGCGTTACTAAAGAAATAATGACAAGGCCTACGCCAAATGAGATCAGGGCGGCAAATATCCCGCTCTCTATTTCAAAAGCGAGACCAGAGTTGACTCTTGCTTGGACCGCAATCAGAGCACCAGCAATTAGTGCGAAAAATCCAGCTGTGAGTTTGCTGGTGGTCTTGGTCACACTCTGAAGCCTAGAGCAGGTAGATTTGTTTTGAGTTCAATTGAAAGGCCGAGATGTCACCCAAATCGCTCTATAGATTCTTTGCTATTGGTGAGGCAATCACCTGGGCCCTTCTGATTAGCGCTCTGACTACTAGGTTGGTAAATGAATCCCTAGCAATCGCAGTGACGGTTGCCGGAACAATTCACGGTGCAATGTTTTTGAGCTACTGCACCACCAGCGTTCTCGTTGGAGTAAATCAACGTTGGCGCTTTGGTCGCATCAGCTCATCGGTACTTCTGGCAATTGTTCCCTTCGCAACGATTCCTTTTGACAAATACCTGATGAGACAGAAAGCCCTGGAGGGTGCTTGGCGCACATCACCTAGTGAAGACCCAAGAGACCAAAGTGCTTTTGATCGACTTTTTCGCTGGTTCATCTCCCGGCCAGCTCTTCTGGTGCTTGTCCTACTGCTGGCTGTCATCGCCCTATTCAGCTTCCTGCTTTTCCTGGGTCCTCCGACCCAATGGTTTAACTGAAATGCGGAACAAGTAGTTTCGCTGGACAATAACTACGAAAATCGCAGTTTTTTGCCTCTCAATTGGTGCTTTTGGACCTCATTGGAGAGAATTGAAAGGCAAAGGAGCAAATCGTGTCAGGACACCCAAACCACGACCCAGCCGGCTGGCGCAAGCTGCCAGCCACTTTCGAGCTTCTAGATTCCAAGAAAATCGAAGAACTTCTCTCTAAGGAATGGGATCGGTTCCGGTCCACCTACCCTCTCTCCGGAGAGCACAATCAGCGCTCCAGCAAGACTCTTCCTCTTGGAGTGACCTCCTCCTTCCAGCACTGGGATCCGTATCCAATCACCGTCGTAAAAGCTCGAGGAGCTTACGTCAGAGATGTAGACGGCAGAAAGCTACTGGATCTTTCCATGGGCTTCGGCGCCATGCTTGCCGGTCACCTAAATCCACGAATCGTTAGAGCAGTTCAAAGAACTCTTCGCACTACAGGAACGCTCTTTGCAACCCCTTCAACAACTGCAACCGAAGCAGCCGAGAAATTCAAAAAGCGCTTTGGATTAGACATGATTCGATTCACTAACTCTGGAACCGAATCAACTATGTACACAGTTCGCATTGCCAAAGCTGTGACTCGTAAAAAAGGTCTGGTGAAGATTGAGGGCGGTTTCCATGGAGGATACGACGCGCTTCAGGTTTCTGTAAAGCCAAAGATTGAAAACGTTGGTCCTGCAGAAAAGCCAGTTCCTTATGTTCCATTTGAAGTAGAAGCGGGAGAGATCTACACCGTCTCCTATAACGACGCCCATCGTTTGGAGGAGTTATTCAAGGAGCGCGGCGATAGCATCGCTGCGGTCATGATGGAACCGATTATTGAGAATCTTTCAATCATTCTTCCCGATGAAGGTTACTTGCGTAGAGTGCGAGAGCTCTGCGATCAGTACAACGTCTGTCTGATTTTTGATGAGGTGAAGACTGGACTCACTGCCGGTGTGGCAGGTGCTGCGAAGCGCGTGGGTGTTGAACCTGATCTGGTTTGCCTTGCGAAGAGCATCGGTGGTGGACTACCAGTTGCCGCTTTTGGTGGCAGACAGACATATATGGATGCTGTGGTCGATGGTCGGATGCCACATCTTGGAACCTATAACGGAAGCCCAATCGTCTTGGCTGCAGCCTTAGCAATGGATGCAATCTCAACTCAAGAAGAAATCAACAAGGCTGAAAAAATCAATATCGAGACTATGCGAAAGCTAGACGAAGTGATTGAGAAGTACCAACTTCCGGCTCACACCGTTGGCTTTGGAGTAAAAGGAGCCATCACCTGGTCCCCGAAGCCTGTTCGGAACTACCGAGACTTCAAGGCGCTTGATTTCAACCTTGCAGAGCTTTCCTGGATCTGGGGCATTAATCGAGGAGTACTCACCCCTCCAGGTCTTGACGAGCAGTGGCTAGTCTCATTTGCCCATAAACAAAGGGATATGGACTTGTTGGTGAATGCTTTTGACGAGCTTGGAAAGGCTCTTCGCAGCTAGTCTTTGCGTTTTGCCAAAGAGATTAGATCTCCAAGGGCACTGTCGAACTCTTTTTCCGACATTAGTTTGAGATCGATTACCGCCTTGCGAACAGTGCAGTTGTTCTGCTGGGCGTAGCGCGCAACTTTAGTGGCGTTCTCATAACCAATCTGGGGACTCAGAACTGTCACGAGTCCAATTGAGTTTTCAACGCTGGCCCTCAGTAGTTCTTCGTTAGCAGTAATCCCATCCACACAGTTTTTAGTAAAAGTGGCAAATCCATTGCGCAGATAGGTGATGCTCATAAGGATTGACCTAGCCATGATTGGCTCGAAAGCGTTAAGTTGAAGCTGACCCCCCTCAGCAGCCAGCGTCACAGCTAGGTCATTTCCAATAACTGTGAAGGCAATCTGGTTGATAACTTCTGGAATAACCGGATTTACTTTTCCTGGCATTATCGAAGATCCAGCTTGCTGCTCAGGAAGATTTATTTCGTTGAATCCGGCTCTAGGCCCAGAGCTGAGAAGCCGCAAGTCGCTGGCAATTTTCGACTGCCTGACAGCAATCCTTTTTAGGGTTGATGAGAAGCTGATTAGAACACCAGCCGATTGCGTGGCCTCGACCAGGTTTTCAGGTGAGACGAGCTTGACACCAACCAGGTTTGAAAGTTCTGCAACGACCTTCTTGGTGTAACCCTTCGGGGTATTTAGCTCCGTGCCAACCGCAGTTCCGCCAAGGTTGATCTCATATAGAAGGGGAAGTAGTTCCTTTAGTCTGAGGATGTCATTAGCCGTGGAAACTGCAAAGGCCTCAAACTCCTGGCCAAGAGTGATGGGAACTGCATCCTGAAGCTGGGTCCTCGCCATCTTTAGGATGTTTGAAAATTCATCGGCTTTTCGCTGGTAGGAGTCTCTTAGCTGACCCATGGAATCCGCCAGCAGACCGAGCTCAAAAATCAGTGCAATTCTGAATGCCGTTGGGTAAACGTCATTAGTTGATTGCGACCTGTTCACATCATTGAGTGGATGGATAAATTCGTAGTCGCCTGGGTTTTTGCCCATCAGCTGTAAAGCTCGATTGGCAATCACCTCATTGGCATTCATGTTCGTGCTGGTTCCAGCTCCACCCTGAATTGCATCTACTACAAAGTGGGTATCTAGGTTTCCCGCAATTACTTCCTGACAGGCGGCCTCGATGTATTTTGCTTTTTCTTTCTCAAGCCCGCCAATCTGGGCGTTTACTCTGGCCGCAGCTAACTTCACCACTCCTATGGCTCGGATTAGATTGCGGTAGTGGCCTATCGGCACCCCCGATATTGGAAAATTAGAAATAGCCCTGGCTGTGTGAATTCCCCAGAGAGAGCTCTCTGAAATTTCTAGCTCTCCGATGAGATCGTGCTCTATTCGCAAATTTCTTCCTTGAACCGCTGCTATAACGCTATCGCAAACCTGCAAACCTAAGCTTCTTGCCTCAGGTGACAGCTTGAGTTGGGCCTAGAGCTTGATGAACTTTATGGCAATTGGGATTTTGTAGAACTCTCCCTGCCCAGCTTTGAAAGCCGCAATCAACCTAAAGACAATCCAGACAATCGGCAGAATCCAGAGAAATAGAAGGCCGACTATTGAGATAGCCAAAACTATGGCTGCCAGCACTACCGTGATCCCAAAGTTGAGAGACTCTTTTGCGTGGTGAGAGACGAAGGGCCCTTTGTCCTTGAGGATGAAGTATCCAATCAGCGGGGCTAGAAACTCAAAAGGAATAGCCAATAGGTGAATGGCCACTGCCCAGAGCTTTTCAGATTCGGGGGAGAGATTAGAACTTGCGTAGGGATTACTCATGCACTCAGGTTAGCCCAACTTGAATTAGCGAATGATAATTACCAGCGCCAGAATCAAAAAGACTCCTGCCAATAACCGGTTAATTGTCTGAAAGTTCTTTTCGACGGAAAGCCATCGAGAGATAACAGCCGCGATTGACACATAGATAAGTGTCACCAGAGCAAAACCAACTGCCACTATCCCTAGGAGGATCGGTAGCTCTGTGCCGCCCACCACAATGGGGACAATGGAAAGGTAGAAGGCAAAGGGCTGGGGGTTACTAAACCCGATGGCAAAGGCAGAGAAAAACTCGCTGCCACCTCGTCCAACTTGCTGTGACCTAGCCTTTGCTATCCAAAGCATGTAAGCCCGCCAGGTTAGAAATGCGGCTCCGAAAATCTTCAGCGCAACCAAAAATCCAGGAAAAGTCTCTAGCACTGCGCTCAGGCCGAGAAAGGCAATGCTGACCATGACTAGCTTGGCCAAAGTGATTCCTGCTCCAGCAATCAGCGCCAGTCTTCTGCTTTCGATGGCCTTGGTGAGAATTAGAAAGGTGTCAGCTCCTGGAGCAACAGCGGCCGCGAAGAATGCGGTTGTAAACAGCAGGTAGTCGGACACAAAAAGAGCCTAGTCTCTGAAACAATAGGCCTAAAGGCGGTAGACATGGGCGTCACTCCAGCAAACGAATTACATCCCGATCGCAATCTTGCGATGGAGCTCGTTAGAGCAACAGAAGCAGCAGCAATAAGGTCGTATCCATTTATCGGTAAGGGCGATAAGAACGCCGCTGATAAAGCCGCCGTTGATGCAATGCGGGCATTCCTTGGAACGGTGAACTTCCAAGGTCGCATAGTCATAGGCGAGGGGGAGAAGGACGACGCCCCCATGCTTTTCAATGGCGAGGTTGTCGGCACAGGTAACGGACCAAAGGTTGACATTGCTGTTGATCCAATTGACGGCACTGGCCTCACGGCTACGGGTAGGCAAAATGCAATATCTGTGATTGCAGCTTCTGATCAGGGTTCGATGTTGGATGCCTCAGCCGTATATCGAATGAGCAAGTTTGTCGTCGGGGCTCCTGGCAAGGGAATCTGCGATATCCGAATGAGCATTAGAGAAAACCTGCAGGAGTATTCCAGGGCAGCAAAAAAACCAATCGATGAAATTCTCGTAGCCGTATTAGATCGTGACTACAACGAGCATGTAGTTGATGAGATTCGCTCCGCCGGAGCTGCTACCAGAATGCTAAGAGACGGCGATGTGGCTGGAGGCATCCAAGCGGCTCGCAGCGAGTCAAGAATCGATATGTGTATTGGCAAAGGCGGCTCTCCCGAGGGGATTGTCACCGCTTGCGGTGTAAAGGCACTCGGTGGGCAAATCCAAGGAATTCTGGCCCCAAGAGACAATGCGGAGATTGAGCGAGGTAAAGCCGCAGGCTTGCTTTTTGATCATGTGTACGAAATGAACGAGCTCGTGTCTTCAGACAATACGTTTTTTGTTGCAACAGGCGTGACCGATGGTCCATTGGTTGCTGGTGTAAGAAAGCGTGGCGATATTGTGTTCACAGAATCAATAGTTATTCGCGGGAAGACTGGAACGGTTAGAAAAGTCTTCGCTGAATACCAAGGCAGCCGGTGGCTGTAGTTTCAGTTTGGTTGAAAGACCCCGACCGATAGTTTCCTAGCAGCGCTAGCCAAAGACTTGTCGGTGGTGGCGACTGCTGCCTCTAATTCCAATGCTGTGGCTAGGACAATCGCATCTGGCATCTTCAATTTGGTGTTGGCTCTGATCTGGGCTAGCTTCACAGCATCGCCTGGATTAATTCCTTGAATCTTTATACCCAATCCAGATACTCCTTTCTCAAAGGCTTTTTGCTTTCCACTTCGGATTGGATGAACCAGGACCTCTGCATAGGTCAGCGATGACATAACAAGTTCAAATGCAACTGTTTCCCGGAATAGCTGAAGCGACCACTTGTGATTTAGGTCTTTTGAGTCGTACAGGGCGATAACAGTGCTTGCGTCCAGCACCACTATTTCGGCCATTCATCCCTCAGCTCAGAGAGCCATCCGCTGGGCCATACTCCACTGAGACTCCCAGCCTGCTTTTCGATCTCTCGCAACTTGCTTGATTTTGCCGAGGCTGCCTGCTTCACGACCTCTTCGACGCCAACCTCTAAGACTTTACGAAGCAGAGAACTTCTAGATAGCCGTTCGCTGGGCCAGAGTAAAGCCGCCGCCTCGAGCGCCTGTGCCAATTCATCAGTTTCGGTAATCATGTGTCGAGGACGAGCGGTGGGCATGCGCCAAGTGTAACACCAAACGGCTAGGTGCAACACCTGGCCGTTTGGTTTGTTTATCTACTAACCCTTAGAAGCGAAGAAGTAGCCAAGAGGCTGGAGCTCATCAGATCCAGCTCCGCTTTGAGCACCCAGGTTCCAGCCCCTATACCCAACTGGAATGGCGACAGACTTGTCGGTAGAAGTGTTTACGACCACGACCGCGTGCTTATCTCCGACGTGTCTTTTCACGATGATTAGGTGTCCAGTTGGATCCGCATCCAGATCGAATTCACCACGAGTAGCCCAGAATTCCTGATGCTTGTTTCTGAAGTTGAGCATGTCTGACAGATCCTGCTCAATGCCCTCTTCACCGCCGGTAAACATCATGTACGGGCCGTCGAGCGCAAGGAAGCTTGCTGCCAGGGCTTTGGTATGAGTCGTGGAGTACTGCTCGCGTCTCCACTTCTTGCCCCACTGTGGCCACCAGAAAGTGTCGTGCGAATCGATGTGGTGGGCTGTGTGTGATCCGACAGGCAGGAAGTCGTCTCTGTCCTTGATCCAGATCATGAAGTCTCGACCATTGGCGACAGCGCGCTTAGCTCTGCTACCAGTCATCAGCGCAGACACCAGCCACTGCTCGTCATAGTTGTAGTTGACATCCATGGATCTGCGCAGAAGGTGTCCAGATGGTTCTGTGTAGAGCAGTGCATCTGGCTTTTCTTTGCGAATGTCATGCCTCATGTCAACAAACAGTGGAATGCAGCCCAGTGGTGACATAAACGCCCTCGCCCTTGCCCACGGTGCCCAGTTAGCAAACAGGTTGTATGTCGGAGCATCGAATCTGAATCCATCGACGTCATAGTTACGAATTAGATTCATCATCGAGTCGCGGAAGTAGCGCTGCCAGGATGGGTTTCTTGCATCAAAGGCTTTGGTGTAGACACCGGAGACATTGCCAGCGGTATCGGTAGCAAACCACTGAGGATGCGTCTCCTGCAATGGAGTTCTCTTTGGAGATCCCCCTCTCCAGTACTCAGAGAAGTCGAGAATGTGCCTAGACCAGGCAATCCAGTAGCCATCGTCATCGTTCAGCTCGGCACCAAATGTGTCATTAACCTCTTCGTTGAGCTTTGCGTATAAAGGTCCATCGAGAACTCCCTGCACTGCTGAGTCAATTGACTCGTTATCTAGCACTCCGTGCAGAAGCACATCCAGGATGACCCTCATGCCTCTCTCATGGCACTTCTTGACTAGCTCACGAAGCTCTTTTTCATCTCCGTAGGAGACTGTGACATCGGCGTAGTCGTGCACGTTATAGGAAGGATATGGCTGCCTAGGCATGAGCTGAATAACGCTAAAGCCCATTTTTTGAACGCGATCAAGATCTGCGATTAGGTCTCTAATCTCTGGATATCTGCAGTAGGCATTGTTCTTCCAGAAGTAGGAGGTGCCAATCTGCACCTCATATATTCCTGCTCCGTGCATCCAATCAGGGGCATCATTTGGACTGGTTAGCCCATACCTAGATGCCCATGCTGGCCAGTGAGCTCTGACAACTTCGAAGTCCCCACGCTCTAGGTTGAAAGTCATCAGCACCAGTTCCGCAGAGGAACTTGGCGAAACCTCAGCGGCGAAGTTCAAAACCCCGGAAACAGTTAGCGCTGAGTCCTTTTGGAAAACATTTATATCTGGAATCTCGGTTGGCTGATTGGGCCAGATAACCAAGGTCGCCTCTTTGTCACTGGCGCCAATAATTCCGCTCGAGCCCCTAAGGCCTCCAAGGGTTGAGATTCCTAATCCAACCTCACCCATCTGTTCAATTGGAAGATTTCTTCTAATCAAATTCCCCGGTGTATTCACAAGCGCGCCTGGAAGCTTTGCTGTCTTTACTTCGATGTGAATATTTCTGATAACAACTGAGCTGTTTGATGCAAAAGTAACCGACAGCTCAAAGAAGGGAGCAGTAGGGAAGAGACGATAGTGAAGGGTTAGGTCAAGCGGACCGAGCTTGGCGTCCTGGTTGTATTCGTCGTAGGTTCCCTTGTGGATGCGGCGGATTTGACCACTTGGAACTAGCCCAGAGACCTTTTCGGTGTTCTCATACAAAAGCCCACCCGTTGGATGGCGCTTTTCTACTCCACCAATCTCGGCAACAACATTCACCGCAATGGTTCTGGTGATCTTGCCCTGTTGGTCTTCAACCGTCAGGCTATTGGGCATTCCAGTGTGGTCGTCAAGGGAAATTGAGAAGGGCGAATCTGGGCTGGTGATGTGTGCCACTTTTACTCCTGCTAGTTGGTTGTTGTTATTTGGTTACAGAATCAGGACCTGTGAGCATGGATGCGAAACGAAGACCGCGAGATTCAACTACCTCACTGATTGGTCTGTCTAGATCGCTGCCATAAAGCGTTAGCGCCAGCTCCAGGTGTTCACGCATCAGATCTCTTGCTAAAGCTGCCTTGCCATCGGCAATTGCTTTGACAATGCGCTCGTGATAGGGCTCACCTTTCACCTGCACATTTGGATCAGAGTGGCTTCGCAACATCAGTGCGTGAACCTGATTCCTAATTGCACCAAACATCAACACCAAGAGCGGATTGCCGGATGCCGCGACCACTGTCTCGTGGAAAGCAAGGTCGGTATCGGCAAGTGATTGAAGAGTGTTTGCCTCGGAGTGCTCTTGCAGTGCCTTTTCCAAAAGTTCTACTGGTCTAGGGGACTGCTGAGCTGCCAACTCCGCGGCCGAACACTCAAGACCCAAACGGGCCACCACCAAATCACGCGCGGTAATTTTTGCCAAAGTTGCTGCACGGTTGAGAGATCCAGAGAGATCATCGATCTTCACGCCTCGGACATAGGAACCTCGACCGGGGTGAATTTCAATGAATCCAAGCTCGACAAGACCTGCCAGTGCTTCACGAACAACTGGTCTTGAAACGCCATAGTCGGCAGCAAGCTCTCGCTCGGAGGGAAGCTGTGAGCCAGGAGCCCACTCTCCGCTCAGAACCCTGCCCTGGATGTCTTGAACAATGTCAATTTTCCGAGCTGGGATGGAGACTGCTGAGTTACTCATTTTTCATCTCTTCCTGCATCAACCCTTTACCGCTCCCTGGAGTATTCCAGAGATGATTCTTCGGTTGAGTAATACATATAGAAGTATTGTCGGAAGCGCGATGATTATGGCCGCGGCACTCAGGGCAGGTATATCACTGACCCACTGACCCGTAAATATTCCAAGTCCGGCAGGCGCTGTTCTGGTTCCCCTATCCAGCACCACTAGGGACAGCAGGAACTCGTTCCAGCTCCAGATAAACATCAGCGTGGCAAGAGTCAAAACAGGCGGCCAGGCGATTGGCAGGAGCACTGAGCGAAGAATTCTTATTGAGCTAGCTCCATCGATACGAGCCGCTTCCACCAAGGCTGCTGGAGATGCCATGAAAAACTGGCGCATCCAGAAGATGCCGAAGGCGCAGAACAGTGCCACCTGCGGCAGGATGACTCCCCAGAGATTATTGATTAGACCCATAGAACGCAGCTGGTAGTAGAGAGGAACAATCGTTGCCTCAAATGGCATCACAAGCCCGATCATAAAAATGTAGAAAAGAACATTTGAACCAGGGAATCGCATCGTGCCAAATGCGTAACCAGCCAAAACCGAAACAGTTACACCCAGCGGAACGACAAGCCCGGCAACAATC
>JACCDU010176373.1_pt1 | contig 26541 bp, 34 predicted proteins | sample 7446081 | NCBI WGS metagenome assembly JACCDU01 (sample SAMN15323447, study PRJNA562643) | freshwater metagenome | isolation source: river surface water | place: USA:Blue River Watershed | collected 2017-08-17
GTCAAGCACTACAAGGAATTCGTCATCGCCCTCGATGACGCGCAGGCCAAGCAGCAGGGTGCCCGCTGCATGGACTGCGGCACGCCGTTCTGCAACAACGGCTGCCCGGTCAACAACATCATTCCGGACTTCAACGATCTGGTCTACCACGGCGACTGGAAGAACGCGATCGAGGTGCTGCACAGCACCAACAACTTCCCCGAGTTCACCGGCCGTATCTGCCCCGCGCCTTGCGAGGCCGCCTGCGTGGTGAACTTCAACGGCGATGCCGTGGGCATCAAGTCGATCGAGCACGCCATCATCGACCGCGCCTGGGCCGAGGGCTGGGTGCAGCCGCAGCCCGCCAAGGTCAAGACCGGCAAGAAGGTCGCCGTGATCGGCGCCGGCCCCGCTGGCCTCGCTGCCGCCCAGCAGCTGGCGCGTGCTGGTCACGACGTGACCCTGTTCGAGAAGAACGACCGCGTGGGTGGCCTGCTGCGCTACGGCATCCCCGACTTCAAGATGGAAAAGTCGCACATCGACCGCCGTGTCAAGCAGCTCGAAGCCGAAGGCGTGAAGATCCGCACCGGTGTGCTGGTGGGCGAGTGGCCCAAGGATTCCAAGGTCACCAACTGGGCCAAGGAAACCATTTCTGCCGAGCAGCTCAAGAAAGACTTTGACGCCGTGCTCCTGACCGGCGGCTCCGAGCAATCGCGCGATCTTCCCGTGCCCGGTCGCGACCTGGATGGCATCCATTTCGCGATGGAATTCCTGCCCCAGCAAAACAAGGTCAACGCGGGTGACAAGGTCAAAGGTCAGCTGCGCGCCGATGGCAAGCACGTCATCGTGATTGGCGGCGGCGACACCGGCAGCGACTGCGTGGGCACCAGCACCCGCCATGGCGCCGTCAGCGTGACCCAGTTCGAGGTGATGCCCGAGCCACCCGAAAAAGAAAACAAACTGATGGTCTGGCCTTACTGGCCGATGAAGCTGCGCACCAGCTCCAGCCATGACGAAAGCGCCGAAAAAGGCTTGCTCAAGCGTGAATTTGCCATCTCCACCAAGGAATTCATCGGTGAAAAGGGCAAGCTCACCGGTCTGAAGACCGTGCATGTGGAATTCAAGGACGGCAAGATGGTCGAGGTGCCTGGCACCGAAAAAGAATACAAAGCCGATCTGGTCCTGCTGGCCATGGGCTTCACCAACCCGGTGGCCACCGTGCTCGAGGCCTTTGGCGTGGACAAGGACGCCCGCGGCAACGCCAAGGCCAGCACCGACTTCATCGGTGGCTACGCCACCAACGTGGACAAGGTCTTTGCCGCCGGTGACATGCGCCGTGGTCAGTCGCTGGTCGTGTGGGCGATCCGTGAAGGCCGTCAGGCCGCACGCGCTGTCGACGAGTTCCTGATGGGTGTGAGTGACCTGCCGCGCTGAAGCTAGGTAAAATCCCTGTCAGACGCTGGTTTGCATTTCGCAAACCAGCCCTGATCAAAATCGCAAGAGCCGGTTCACCCGGCTCTTGTTTTTCATGACCAACAACGCGAACCCCTTTCTTGTCGAGCTGAAAGACCTCACCTTTGGTTACGGGGAGAGGGTCATCCTGCGCGATATCGGTTTTGGCGTCCCGCGTGGCAAGGTCACGGCCCTGATGGGGGTGTCCGGCGGTGGCAAAACCACGGTGCTGCGCCTGATTGGTGGCCAGTACCGGGCGCAAAAGGGGCAAGTCCTGTTCGATGGTCTGGATGTGGGCGCGATGCGGCAGACCGAGCTGTATGCCGCGCGCCGTCGCATGGGCATGCTGTTCCAGTTCGGCGCGCTGTTCACCGACATGAGCGTGTTTGACAACGTGGCGTTTCCGCTGCGCGAGCACACCGATCTGCCGCAGGACCTGATCCGCGACATCGTGCTGATGAAGCTCGACGCGGTGGGCCTGCGAGGTGCGCGGGATCTGCGTCCGTCCGAAATCTCAGGCGGCATGAGCCGCCGTGTGGCGCTGGCGCGCGCGATTGCGCTGGACCCCGAATTGATCATGTACGACGAGCCTTTCGCAGGACTCGATCCCATCTCCCTGGGCACGGCTGCGCAGCTGATCCGGCGCCTCAACGACAGCCTGGGCATCACCAGCCTGATCGTCTCGCACGACGTCAAGGAAACCTTTGAGATTGCCGACCATGTGGTGGTGTTGGCCAATGGCGGGGTCGTGGCCCAGGGCTCGCCAGCCGAGCTGATGACCAGCAGCGATCCCTTGATCCACCAGTTTGTCCATGCGCTGAGCGATGGACCTGTGCCCTTCCATTACCCGGCGCCCAGCGTGGCGCAAGACTTTGGAGGGCGCGAAGCATGAATGCGGTGAACGGTTTGGCTGCCTTGGGCGCTGCCACGCGGCGAGTCATGGCGGGTTGGGGCTACGGCGCCCGCTTGCTGGCACGGCTGATGGCATTGACGCTGCCAGCCCTGCGTCGCTTTGGCCTGGTGCGTGACCAGGTGCATTTCCTGGGCAATTATTCGCTAGCCATCATCACAGTCTCGGGCCTGTTTGTCGGCTTTGTGCTCGGTTTGCAGGGCTATTACACCCTGCAGCGCTACGGCTCGGCCGAAGCGCTGGGCCTGTTGGTGGCCCTGAGTCTGGTGCGTGAGCTGGGGCCGGTGGTTGCAGCCTTGCTGTTTGCAGGCCGGGCCGGTGCATCGCTCACGGCCGAGATCGGTCTCATGCGCGCGGGCGAGCAGCTCACGGCGCTGGAGATGATGGCCGTTGATCCCATTCAGCGCATTCTGGCGCCACGCTTTGTGGGCGGTGTGATTGCTTTGCCACTTTTGACGGCGGTGTTCAGCGCAGTGGGCATTCTGGGCGGCTATGCCGTTGGCGTGCTGCTGATTGGCGTGGATGCTGGCTCCTTCTGGAGTCAGATGCAAAGCGGCGTGGACGTGTTCAAGGATGTGGGCAACGGCATGGTCAAAAGCGTCGTTTTTGGCGTCGCCGTGACCTTCATCGCCCTGCTGCAGGGTTATGTCGCCGAACCCACGCCCGAGGGTGTGGCCAATGCCACCACGCGCAGCGTGGTGGTGTCTTCCTTGTCGGTGCTGGGGCTGGATTTCATCCTCACCGCCATGATGTTCAGCATTTGAGGAGAGCGCCATGACGCGTTCAAAAAACGATGTGTGGGTGGGGCTGTTTGTGGCCATCGGTGCTGTGGCCGTTCTGTTTCTGGCCCTCAAGACCGCCAACCTGCTGCAGTGGAGTTTTGAAAAAGATTATTCGGTGACCGCCCGGTTCGACAACATTGGTGGTCTCAAGCCCGGCGCAGCGGTCAAGAGCGCTGGTGTGGTGGTCGGTCGCGTCAAGACCATCGAGTTCGATGGCGAATCCTTCCAGGCCCGCGTGACGCTGGCGATCCAGTCGCGCCATCAGTTTCCCAAGGACAGTTCCCTGTCCATTCTCACCAGCGGTCTGCTGGGCGAGCAATATGTGGGCATCCTGCCCGGTGCCGACGAGAAGAATCTGGTGGCCGGCGACCGCATCGGCTCGACCCAGTCGGCTGTGGTGCTGGAGAATCTGATCAGCCAGTTCCTCTACAGCAAGGCTGCCGAACCTGCCACAGGAGGCAAGCCGTGATGCCGGTGTCTTCAGGTTGGCTAGCAGCCCTGGTGCTGGGCGCGGCCCTGCTGCAGGGGTGCGCCACCACCACGGGGGCCGCAACCGATCCTCGCGATCCCTGGGAAGGCATGAACCGCAAGGTCTATGCCTTCAATGAAAAAATCGATGAAGCGGTGCTCAGGCCGGTGGCGCAGGCCTATGTGGATGTGCTGCCTGGGTTTGTGCGCACCGGGGTGCGCAACTTCATGGGCAATCTGGGCGATGTCTGGACCTTTGTCAATGCAACGCTGCAGCTCAAGGGGCAGGTGGCTGCCGAAACCTTCATGCGCGTGGCGGTCAACAGCACCTTGGGTCTTTACGGTGTGCTGGACATCGCGACCGAGGCCGGCATTGACAAGCGCAAGGAAGACCTGGGCCAGACCCTGGGCCACTGGGGGGTCAAGTCCGGCCCTTATCTGGTGTTGCCCGTCCTGGGGCCGTCGACCTTGCGCGACACGGCGGCTCTGCCGGGTGACTGGCAGGCCAGTCCGGGCCAGTATTTCCGTGACAGCGGAACCAGTACGGGCGTGACTGTGCTCAACGCCACCGAAACCCGGGCCAGCCTGCTCAAGGCCGGAGATGCCGTCAAGGCCGCCTCCCTGGACCCTTACAGCTTCGTGCGTGATGGTTGGTTGCAAAAACGCGAGAACGACGTCTACGACGGCAACCCGCCGGTGGACTTCGATTACACCGATCCGGATGCCCCCTGAGGGGCGAAACACTTGCTCACAACCCGGTCGGGTTGCGTGCGAGGCCCAAGGTTATAGTTCTGACATGTTCCAATCCCTGACCTCCATCACACGCCGTCGCGCTGGGCTCGCGTTGGTCCTTTCGGTTGCCATTTCGCCTTTGGCGCAGGCCAACAACGAGGAAGCGGCTGACGCCTTCATCAAGCGCGTGTCGACCGAAACCCTGGATCTGGTCAGGGCCGACAAGTCGCTGCGAAACGGCGACAGCAACAAGATCATGCAGCTGGTGGACAGCAAGCTCATGCCGCATGTGAACTTCCGCCGCATGACGGCGCTGGCCACCGGTCCGGCCTGGCGCAAGGCCACGCCCGAGCAGCAAAAACGCCTGCAGGACGAGTTCAAGACCCTGCTGGTGCGCACCTATTCGGGGGCACTGAGTCAGGTCAGCGACCAGACCGTGTTCGTCAAGCCGCTGCGCGCGGGCCAGGACGACAAGAACCTGGTGGTCAATACCGAGGTGCGTGGCAAGGGTGACCCGATCCAGCTCGACTACCGTCTTGAAAAGACCCCGGGCGAGGGGGCAGGCTGGCTCATCTACGACCTGAACGTCATGGGGATCTGGCTGATCGAGAACTACCGCACCCAGTTCACCAAGGAAATCAATGCCGGCGGCATCGATGGCCTGATCGCCAGCCTGGCCGAGCGCAACAAAGCCAATGCCGGCGCTGGATCCACGGCCCGCAAGTCCTGAGCCATGGCCGTGCTGCGTCTGCCCGCTGTCCTGATGCACCCCGAGGCTGCCGTCTGCCGGATGCAGCTGGTGCAGGCCATGGCGGCCACGCAGGACCGTGTCGTCCTGCTGGATGCTTCTGAGCTGCAGCAGTTTGATTCGTCTGCGCTGGCGGTCTTGCTGGCCTGCCGGCGAGAGGCGCAGGCGCTGGGGCGCAGCCTGCAGGTGCAGGGCCTCTCGGCCCGTTTGTGTGAGCTGGCCAGTTTGTATGGTGTTCTGGAGTTGCTGCAGGCTTGACCCCGCCTGTCCAGAGGCCTGGCCCCGGGCTTTAAAATAGCCCCTTCATGTCCGCGCTTTCCTTCCAATCCGTCTCCAAGACCTATCCTCCCAGATCCGCCGGGGCTCAGCCCTTCAAGGCGCTGGATCGCGTCACGCTCACGGTGGAGGAGGGCGAGTTCTTTGGACTGCTGGGCCCCAACGGCGCCGGCAAAACCACCCTGATCAGCATCCTTGCCGGCCTCGCGCGTGCCAGCGAGGGCAACGTGCGGGTGCACGGGCATGATGTGCAGACCGACTATGCCGCAGCGCGACGCCTGCTGGGCGTGGTACCGCAGGAGCTGGTGTTCGATCCGTTTTTCAGCGTGCGCGAGGCACTGAAGATCCAGTCGGGCTATTTCGGCGTCAAGGGCAATGACGCCTGGATTGACGAACTGCTCGAAAGCCTGGGCTTGGCCGACAAGGCGGGCTCCAACATGCGCCAGCTGTCGGGCGGCATGAAGCGCCGTGTGCTGGTGGCACAGGCTCTGGTGCACAAGCCCCGCGTGATCGTGCTCGACGAACCCACCGCCGGTGTGGATGTGGAGCTGCGCCAAACCTTGTGGCAGTTCATTGCCAAACTCAACAGGCAGGGCCACACGGTGCTGCTGACCACGCATTACCTCGAAGAGGCCGAGGCCCTGTGTGGCCGCATCGCCATGCTCAAGCAGGGGCAGGTGGTGGCGCTCGAGCGCACCTCTGATCTGTTACGTTCGGCCACGGCCCAGGTGCTGCGCCTCAAGCTGGACGGCGAGTTGCCGTCCGCGCTGCAGGCCATTGCGCGCGTCACAGGGCGCATCGTGCAGCTGCCGGTGCACAACGCCGTCGAGATCGAAAACCACCTGGCCACCATCCGTGCGGCCGGTCTCGTGGCCGAAGACGTGGAAATCCGGCAGGCTGATCTGGAAGATGTCTTCCTCGAAGTGATGAGTCGCAACCAGTCGGAGAAATCAGAATGACCGGCTGGCAAACGTTGTTCTACAAAGAGGTGCTGCGTTTCTGGAAAGTGTCTTTCCAGACCATCGCGGCGCCGGTGCTGACTTCGGTGCTCTACATGCTGATCTTCGGCCATGTGCTCGAAGGCCACGTCAAGATCTATGACCGGGTGCCCTACACCTCGTTTCTGTTGCCGGGCCTGATGATGATGGCCGTGCTGCAAAACGCTTTCGCCAACAGCTCGTCCAGCCTGATCCAGAGCAAGATCATGGGCAGCCTGGTGTTTGTGCTGCTCACGCCCCTGTCGCACTGGAGCTGGTTTGTGGCCTACGTGGGCTCGTCCATCGTGCGCGGGCTGGCGGTGGGCGCGGGTGTCTTCCTGATCACTGGCTGGATGGTCCACATCGAGTTCATTTATCCGCTGTGGATTCTGGCGTTCGCCTTCATGGGCGCAGCCATGCTGGGTGCGCTGGGTGTGATCGCCGGCTTGTGGGCCGAGAAGTTCGACCAGATGGCGGCCTTCCAGAATTTCATCATCATGCCCATGACTTTCCTGTCGGGCGTGTTCTATTCCATCCATTCGCTGCCGGCTTTCTGGCAGCGCCTGTCGCACTTCAATCCGTTCTTCTACATGATCGACGGATTCCGCTATGGCTTCTTCGGGCAAAGCGATGTTTCGCCCTGGACCAGCCTGGCGGTGGTGGTCACGGCGCTGCTGGTGGTCAGCGGCATTGCCCTTCATCTTTTGCGCACCGGCTACAAAATCCGGAGCTGAACCACATGACAGCAGAACAGTTGCGGGCCATCATTGCCGCCGGTCTCGATTGCACCCATCTGGAGGTGGACGGCGACGGTCGCCACTGGAGCGCCGTGGTGGTCTCCGAAGCCTTTACCGGCCTGCGTTCCATTGCACGCCACCAGCGCGTGTACGCCACGCTGGGTTCGCGCATGCAGACCGACGAGGTGCATGCGCTGTCCATGAAAACCTGGACACCGGCCGAGTGGGCCGCACAGCAAGGCTGACCGCACCATGGACAAACTTCTGATTCGCGGTGGCCGTCCCCTGCAAGGCACGGTCGATGTGGCCGGCGCCAAGAACGCCGCACTGCCTGAACTGTGTGCCGCCTTGCTGACAGACCAGCCGGTCACGCTGCGCAATGTGCCGCGCCTGCAGGACGTGTCCACCATGCTCAAGCTGATCCGCAACATGGGCGTGGCAGCCGAACACCGTGACGACGGCAGCGTCGTGCTCGATGCCGGCAGCCTGAGCAACCCCGAGGCCCCTTACGAGCTGGTCAAGACCATGCGTGCCTCGGTGCTGGCGCTGGGCCCCCTGCTGGCGCGCTTTGGTCGCGCCAAGGTCTCGCTGCCCGGTGGCTGTGCGATCGGTTCGCGCCCGGTGGACCAGCACATCAAGGGTCTGCAGGCCATGGGCGCCGAGATCGCGGTCGAGCACGGCTACATGATCGCCAGCCTGCCGGCAGGCCGCACGCGCCTGAAGGGCGCGCGCATCACGACCGACATGGTCACCGTGACCGGTACCGAAAATTTCCTGATGGCCGCGGCCCTGGCCGAGGGAGAGACCATTTTGGAAAACGCTGCGCAGGAGCCCGAGATCCCCGATCTGGCCGAGATGCTGGTCGCCATGGGCGCCAAGATCGAGGGCCACGGCACGAGCAAGATCCGCATCCAGGGTGTCGAGCGGCTGCAGGGTTGCACGCACCAGGTGGTGGCTGACCGCATCGAGGCAGGCACTTTTTTGTGCGCCGTGGCCGCCACGGGCGGTGATGTGGTGTTGCGACATGGCCGCGCCGAGCATCTGGAAGCCGTGATAGAGAAACTGCAGGCCGCAGGTGCCCAGATCGAAGAAGGCGAGGGGTTCATCCGTGTGCGCAGCCAGGGCCGCCTGAAGGCCCAGAGCTTTCGCACCACCGAATACCCGGGCTTTCCGACCGACATGCAGGCCCAGTTCATGGCGCTCAACTGCGTTGCCGAAGGCACCAGCAAGGTGACGGAAACCATTTTTGAAAACCGTTTCATGCACGTCAACGAACTGGTGCGTCTGGGCGCGCACATCCAGATCGACGGCAAGGTGGCCATGGTCGAGGGCGTGCCGCAACTTTCGGGCGCGACAGTGATGGCCACCGATCTGCGTGCTTCTGCCAGTCTGGTGATTGCTGGCCTTGTGGCCGAGGGCGAGACCCTGGTGGACCGCATCTACCACCTGGACCGTGGCTACGATCGCATGGAAGTCAAACTGCGCGGCCTGGGGGCCGACATTGAAAGAGTCAAATGAGCACGATCACCCTGGCCCTGTCCAAAGGCCGCATCTTTGACGAGACCCTGCCGCTGCTGCAGGCCGCCGGCATCGAGGTGCTGGAAGACCCCGAAAAGTCGCGCAAGCTCATCCTGCCGACCAACCAGCCCAACGTGCGTGTGGTGCTGGTGCGTGCCACCGATGTGCCCACCTATGTGGAGTACGGCGGTGCCGATCTGGGCGTGACAGGTCTTGACACGCTCATCGAGCATGGCGGCCAGGGCCTGTACCAGCCGCTGGACCTGCGCATTGCCAGGTGCCGCATGAGCGTGGCGGTGCGTGCCGACTACGACTACGCTGCCCAGGTGCGCACTGGCTCGCGCCTGCGCGTGGCCACCAAGTACACCACGATTGCCCGCGACTTTTTTGCCACCAAGGGCGTGCATGTGGACCTGATCAAGCTCTACGGCAGCATGGAGCTGGCGCCTTTGACGGGATTGGCCGACGCCATCGTTGATCTGGTGTCCACCGGCAGCACGCTCAAGGCCAACCACCTGGTCGAGGTCGAACGCATCATGGACATCAGCTCGCGCCTGGTGGTGAACCAGGCCGCACTGAAATTGAAGCAGGCGCCGATCCGCGCGATCATCGACGCCTTTGCGGGCGCCGTGAAAAAGGACTGACCATGTCTGCCAAGCCTGTGGCTGTCCAAGCTCTTCGCCTTTCCACCCAGGACGCCGGATTCGAAGCCGCCTTCGCGCAGCGTCTGCATTGGTCGGCCGACACCGACGCCGCCATCGAGCAGCGCGTGGCCGACATCCTGGCCGATGTGCGCCAGCGTGGCGATGCCGCGGTGCTCGACTACACGCAGCGCTTCGATGGCCTTCAGGCGGTCAGCGTGGCCGAACTCGAAATCAGCCAGGCCGAGTTGCAGGCCGCGCTCGACAGCCTGCCTGCAGTCCAGCGCGAAGCCCTCCAGGCCGCAGCCGCCCGTGTGCGTAAGTACCACGAGGCACAGAAAAAAGCCTCGGGCGAGAGCTGGAGCTACCGCGACGAAGACGGCACGCTGCTGGGGCAGAAAGTCACGCCGCTGGACCGCGTGGGCATTTATGTGCCCGGCGGCAAGGCGGCTTATCCGTCGTCTGTGCTGATGAACGCCATTCCGGCGCATGTGGCCGGCGTGCAGGAGATCATCATGGTGGTGCCCACGCCGGCTGGCGTGCGCAACCCGCTGGTGCTGGCCGCCGCCTGTGTGGCCGGCGTGAGCCGCGCCTTCACCATCGGTGGTGCGCAGGCCGTGGCCGCGCTGGCTTACGGCACCGCCACCATCCCCAAGGTCGACAAGATCACCGGCCCAGGCAATGCCTATGTGGCCAGCGCCAAAAAGCGCGTGTTCGGCACTGTGGGCATCGACATGATTGCCGGTCCCAGCGAAATTCTGGTGCTGGCCGACGGCAGCACCCCCGCCGACTGGGTGGCGATGGATCTGTTCAGCCAGGCCGAGCACGACGAACTGGCGCAAAGCATCCTGCTGTGTCCGGACCCCGCCTACATCGACGCGGTGCAGGCATCGATCGACCGGCTGCTGCCCGGCATGCCGCGCGCAGGCATCATCGCCAAGAGCCTGAATGACCGTGGCGCGCTGATCCTCACGCGCGACATGGAGGAGGCTTGCGCCATCAGCAACCGCATCGCACCCGAGCACCTCGAAGTCTCCAGCCGCGAGCCACACCGCTGGGAGCCGCTGCTGCGCCATGCAGGCGCCATTTTTCTGGGCGCCTTCACCAGCGAGTCGCTGGGCGACTATTGCGCAGGCCCCAACCACGTGTTGCCGACCAGTGGCACGGCGCGTTTCAGTTCGCCCTTGGGCGTGTACGACTTCCAGAAACGCTCCAGCCTGATCGAGGTCAGCGAAGCCGGCGCCCAGCCGCTGGGCCGCATCGCCGCCGAGCTGGCCTACGGCGAAGGCCTGCAGGCCCACGCCCGCGCTGCCGAGCTGCGCCTGAACCCTGTTCCTCCCATGCGAGAGCCGAAATGACCGTGAACCCGAAGCTGATGCAACGCATTCGCCAGGACGTGCAGTCCATGCACGCCTATGCGATCCAGGACTCGGTCGGCATGGTCAAGCTCGACGCGATGGAAAACCCTTTCAGCCTGCCGCCCGAACTGCAGCAGGCCCTGGGCGAGCGTCTGGGCCGACTGGCCCTGAACCGTTACCCCGACGGCCGCGTGAACGACCTGCGCACCGCACTGGCCCGCTACGCCGGCATGCCCGAAGGGCACGACATCATGCTGGGCAACGGTTCGGACGAGCTGATTTCCCTGCTGGCCATGGCCTGTGACGTGCCCGGGGCCTCCATCCTGGCGCCCGTGCCGGGCTTTGTGATGTACGCCATGAGCGCCCAGCTGCAGGGCCAGGCCTTCCATGGTGTGCCCCTCACAGACGACTTTGAACTCGACGAGGCGGCCATGCTGGCCGCGATCGACACACACAAGCCGTCCATCGTTTATCTGGCCTACCCCAATAACCCCACCGGCAACCTCTGGAACGACGCGGTGATCGAAAAGATCATTCAGGCCCAGGGGGCGCAGGGTGGTCTGGTGGTGATGGACGAGGCGTACCAGCCCTTTGCCAGTCGCAGTTATATCGACCGCCTCGCAAAGCATTCGCATGTGCTGCTGATGCGTACGCTCTCCAAATTCGGTCTGGCGGGAGTGCGTCTGGGTTACATGATCGGCCCCAAGGCGCTGGTGGCCGAGATCGACAAGGTGCGCCCGCCCTACAACATCAGCGTGCTCAATTACGAGTGTGCGCTGTTTGCGCTGGAGCATGCCGAGGTGTTTGCGCAGCAGGCCAAAACCCTGCGCGAGGAACGTGAGCGCCTGCAACGCGAGTTGGCGGCGCTGCCGGGCGTGCAGCCTTTCCCGAGCGAGGCCAACATGATCCTGGTGCGCGTGCCCGACGCGGCCAAAGCCTTTGAAGGTCTGAAGGCGCGCAAAGTGCTGGTCAAGAACATTTCTAAAATGCACCCACTGCTGGCCAACTGCCTGCGCCTGACGGTGGGTACACCGCAGGAAAACAGCCTGATGCTCGCCGCCCTCAAGGAATCGCTATGAACCGCACCGCCGAAGTCACCCGCAAGACGGCCGAGACCAACATCCGCGCGGCCGTCAATCTGGACGGCACCGGTCAGGCCAAGCTGGCCACCGGCATCGGGTTTCTGGACCACATGCTCGACCAGATCGCGCGCCATGGCCTGATCGACCTCGACATCCAGTGCGAGGGCGACCTGCACATCGATGGCCACCACACCGTCGAAGACATTGGCATCACGCTGGGTCAGGCCTTTGCCAAGGCTGTGGGCGACAAGAAAGGCATCCGCCGCTACGGCCATGCCTATGTGCCGCTGGACGAGGCGCTCAGCCGTGTCGTGGTGGATTTCTCGGGTCGCCCGGGTCTGCACATGGACGTGAAATTCACCTCCGGCATGATCGGCGCGCTCGACACGCAGCTGGTGTTCGAGTTCTTCCAGGGCTTTGTGAACCATGCCGGCGTGACGCTGCACATCGACAACCTCAAGGGTCACAACGCGCACCACCAGTGCGAGACCATTTTCAAGGCGTTTGGCCGCACGCTGCGTGCCGCGCTGGAACTCGATCCGCGTGCAGCGGGTGTTATTCCCTCCACCAAAGGCAGTCTCTGAGATGTCTGTGAACCGTGTGGCCGTGGTCGACTACGGCATGGGCAACCTGCGCAGCGTGGCGCAGGCGGTGATGCATGCGGCGTCCGCAGTCGATCATGCCGAGGTGACCGTGACGGCCGACCCGCAGGTGGTGCGCGACGCCCACCGTGTGGTGTTGCCAGGCCAGGGGGCCATGCCCGACTGCATGCGCGAGTTGCGCGAGTCAGGTTTGCAGGAGGCCGTGCTCGAAGCTGCGGCCAGCAAGCCCTTGTTCGGCGTGTGTGTGGGCATGCAGATGCTGCTGGACCACAGCGCCGAGGGCGACACACCGGGCCTGGGCCTGATCCCGGGCGAGGTCATCAAGTTCGATCTGGCCGGCAAACTGCAACCCGACGGCACCCGCTACAAGGTGCCGCAGATGGGCTGGAACCAGGTGTGGCCAACGCAGCCGCGCCACGCCATGTGGCAGGGCATTGAGGACGGCAGCTGGTTTTATTTTGTGCACAGCTTCCATGCGCGTGTGCACAACGGCGCACACTGTGCGGCCGAAACCGACTATGGTGGGCGTTTTGCCTGTGCCGTTGCCCGCGATAATATTTTTGCGACCCAGTTTCACCCCGAAAAGAGCGCGGACCAAGGCCTGGCCCTGTACCGCAATTTCCTCCACTGGCAACCCTGAAGCCACTGTTTACCTGACCTGCCATGATTCTGATACCCGCCATTGACCTCAAGGACGGCCACTGCGTACGCCTCAAACAAGGTGACATGGACCAGGCCACGACTTTCGGCGAAGACCCGGCGGCCATGGCCCGCAGCTGGTTCGACAAGGGCGCGCGACGCCTGCATCTGGTTGACCTCAACGGCGCTTTTGCCGGCAAGCCGCAGAACTTTGGCGCCATCAAGGCCATCCTCAAAGAGGTTGGTTCCGACATCCCGGTGCAACTCGGTGGCGGCATCCGCGATCTGGACACCATCGAAAAATACATCGACAGCGGCCTACAGTACGTGATCATTGGCACGGCGGCCGTGAAGAACCCCGGTTTCCTCAAGGACGCCTGCACCGCTTTCGGCGGCCACATCATCGTCGGCCTGGACGCCAAGGACGGCAAAGTGGCCACCGACGGCTGGAGTAAGCTCACCGGACATGAAGTGGTGGACCTGGCCAAGAAGTTCGAGGACTGGGGCGTCGAGTCCATCATCTACACCGACATCGGCCGCGATGGCATGCTCAGCGGCATCAACATTGACGCCACCGTCAAGCTGGCGCAGGCGCTCACCATTCCGGTGATTGCTTCAGGCGGCCTGTCCAACATGGCCGACATCGAGCAATTGTGCGCCGTCGAAGACGAAGGTGTGCAGGGCGTGATCTGTGGCCGCGCCATCTACTCGGGTGACCTCGACTTCGCTGCCGCGCAGCAACGCGCCGACGCACTGAACGGTTGAACATGCCCTCCAGCGCCACCTGCCGCGAAGTCGTGTTTGCGGGTTTGCCCGCCACCGAGCTGCAACTGCCGTGTGGCGATCGCGTGGTGGTGGCGCAGCAAGGCGCCCACATCCTTTCATGGGTGGCAGCTGGACGTGAGCGGCTGTACCTGAGCCCCCAAAGTACGGTGGACGGTCAGACCGCCATCCGTGGTGGCATACCCGTGTGCTTTCCGCAATTCAACCAGCGCGGTGCTCTGCCCAAACACGGTTTTGCGCGCAACCTGCCCTGGACGCCGAATCCGCCGCACCTCGATGGCGATCGCGCTCACCTGGCCCTGAGTCTGAACGACAGCGCTGCCACGCGTCGGTGGTGGGCACAGGCTTTTGAGGCGCGCCTGCTGATTGAGCTGACACCGGATGCCCTGCAGATCGAGCTGGCCGTGCGCAATACGGATACGAAGCCGTTGGAATTCACGGGTGCCTTGCACACCTATTTCGCGGTCAGTGATGTGGCACAAGCCCGCCTGCTGGGCCTGGGCGGACGCGCCGAATGGGATGCGGTGACCGACCGGCATGGCACGGCAGCCCCCGAGTTGCGTTTTATGGGTGAGTTCGATCGCGTGTATTCCGCCGCGCCGCAAGGCTGTGAACTGCTGGATGGTCCGCATGCGCTGGGCATCGAACAGGACATGGACTGGGCCCAGACCGTGGTCTGGAATCCGGGTGCCGACAAGTGCGCCGCCCTGGCCGACATGCCAGCCGACGGCTGGCGGCACATGCTGTGCGTCGAAGCCGCACAGGTGTACGAGCCCATTCGCATTGAGCCCGGCGATTTCTGGCAGGGCGCCCAGCGCCTGAGTGTGCGCTGAATTTGTGCCCTGATTTTTGAAAAGACCTTCATGCTTGCCAAACGCATCATCCCTTGCCTTGACGTGACCGGCGGTCGCGTCGTCAAGGGCGTCAACTTCGTCGAACTGCGCGATGCCGGTGACCCGGTCGAGATCGCGGCCCGCTACAACGAGCAGGGCGCAGATGAACTCACTTTTCTGGACATCACCGCCACCAGCGATGGGCGCGACCTGATCCTGCACATCATCGAGGCCGTGGCCTCTCAGGTGTTCATTCCGCTCACGGTGGGCGGGGGGGTGCGCACCGTACACGACGTGCGCCGCCTGCTCAATGCCGGTGCCGACAAGACCAGCTTCAATTCGGCGGCGATTGCCAACCCCGACGTGATCCGCGAGGCTTCGGCTAAATACGGCTCGCAGTGCATCGTGGTGGCCATCGACGCCAAGCGGCGAACACCGGAAGACGAGCAACGGCTGGACGCCAACGGCCAGCCCATGGGGCCGGGCTGGGACGTTTACAGCCACGGAGGCCGCAAGAACGTGGGGCTGGACGCCGTGGCCTGGGCGACCCAAATGGCCGAGTACGGCGCCGGTGAAATCCTGCTGACCAGCATGGACCGCGACGGCACCAAGAGCGGCTTTGACCTGCAGCTCACACGCGCCGTGAGTGACGCCGTGAGCGTGCCGGTGATCGCCTCGGGCGGTGTTGGCAACCTCGACCATCTGGCCGATGGCGTGAGCATTGGCGGCGCCGATGCGGTGCTGGCCGCCAGCATCTTCCACTATGGCGAATACACCGTGCAGCAGGCCAAGCAGCGCATGCGTGAGCGCGGCATTCCGGTGCGTTTGTGAGGCGATGATGGATTGGCTTGATCAGATCAAATGGGATGCACAAGGCCTGGTGCCGGTGATCGCACAGGAAAACGCCACCGGCGATGTGCTGATGTTTGCCTGGATGAACCGCGAGGCGCTGCAAAAGACCGCCGAGTTGAAGCGGGCGGTGTACTTCAGCCGCTCGCGGGACAAGCTCTGGTTCAAGGGCGAAGAGTCCGGTCATGTGCAGCAGGTTCACGACATCCGGCTGGACTGCGACAACGACGTGGTGCTGCTCAAGGTCACCCAGCTCGGACATGAGCCGGGCATTGCCTGTCACACCGGCCGTCACAGCTGCTTTTTCCAGAGTTTGCACAACAGCCAGTGGCAGGCTGTGGACCCGGTCCTCAAGGACCCCGAAACCATTTACAAGTGAGCACCATGAGCAACCAGGACATCCTCGATCGCCTCGCGGCCGTGGTGGAAAGCCGCAAACCCGCCAACGGTGGCGATCCCGAAAAAAGCTATGTGTCCCGCTTGCTGCACAAGGGCCCGGACGCCTTCCTCAAGAAAATCGGTGAAGAAGCCACCGAAACCGTGATGGCTGCCAAGGATGTTGACCATGGCGGCGATCCGTCCAAGCTGGTCTACGAAGTGGCCGACCTGTGGTTTCACAGCATGATCGCGCTGGCGCATTACGGCTTGAGCCCGGCCGATGTGGTCAACGAGCTGGCGCGTCGCGAGGGCCTGAGCGGGCTCGAAGAAAAAGCCCTGCGCAAGGCCGCCGAGCGCGAGCGTCTGGGCGAGTGAACCAGCCATGAGCACCGATGACCTGCAGACCGACAGCGACCTGACGATCAGCTGGGTTAGCTACATCCTGCACCTGGTGGTGGCCGTCAGCGCCGTGATCCCGGGCGCGCAAATCGGCCCTTTGCTGCTGGTGGTGGCGCTGGTCATCGACCTCGTCAAGCGCGGCGATGTGGGCCAAGGCTGGCAGCGCAGCCATTTTGCTTACCGCTTGCGCACGGTGCTTTGGGCTGCGTTGTTTTATCTGGTGACTTTCCCTTTGTGGTTTTTCTTCTTTTTCCCGGGCTGGCTGGCCTGGGTGGGCATTTCCATCTGGTTTCTTTACCGCATCGTGTTGGGCATGGTGCGGCTCAGCCGCGGTCAGACCATGCCTGACCCCTCTGCCAACTGAAGTTTCACACCATGAGCGACAACTGCATTTTCTGCAAGATCGTGGCGGGGCAGATCCCGTCACGCAAGGTCCACGAGGACGATCATGTCTTCGCGTTTCATGACATCGCGCCCTGGGCGCCGGTGCATTTCCTCATCATCCCCAAGCTGCACATCCCTTCGATGGCACATGTGGGAACCGAGCATGCTCACTTGCTGGGCCACATGATGACGCTGGCTCCCCGGCTGGCGCTGCAGGAGGGGTGCAACCCTTATCCCGAAGGTGGCTACCGAATCGTCCTCAATACCGGCATGGAGGGCGGGCAGGAAGTGCATCACCTGCACATGCATGTCATGGGTGGGCCGCGCCCCTGGCTCAAGGGTTGATCACGGGCGCAAAGCCCCCATCTGTCACAGGTGATGCAGCCCGGGCCATCCCCGGGGGTGTATCGCTTTAGAATCGTCCAGATTCATCAGGAGAATTTCATGGGTTCCTTTTCCATCTGGCACTGGCTGATCGTGCTGCTGATCGTGGTTATGGTGTTCGGCACCAAAAAGCTCAAAAACATGGGCTCTGACCTAGGCGGCGCCGTCAAGGGCTTCAAGGACGGCATGAAGGAGGGCGGCACCACGCCCGACGACAAGCCGGCCGGGCAGGTCACGGGTCAAGCGGCTGCCGAGAAGACCACCATCGACGTCGAAGCCAAGACCAAGTCCTGAGCTGAGCCGCTGCTGTGCTTGACCTCGGACTTTCCAAGATGGCGCTGATCGGTGCAGTGGCACTGATCGTCATCGGCCCTGAAAAACTGCCGCGCGTGGCCCGCACGGTGGGTACGCTGCTGGGCAAGGCCCAGCGCTACGTGGCCGACGTCAAGGCGGAAGTCAACCGCTCCATGGACCTTGAAGAACTCAAGAAAATGAAGGAGACGGTGGAGACAGCGGCGCGCGATGTCGAGCAGTCGGCTCAGACCACCGCTTCGGATTTTGAAAAGGACTGGGCCGAGACCACCGCCGGTCTGTCCAGTCCCGAGCCCACAGGCTGGGAGCCACCCCCGCCCGAATACAAACACCCGGGCAAGAACTGGCGCCTCAAACGTGGTGCCGTGCCCCAGTGGTACAAGGCGCGCTCGGGTGTGCGCACCAAGGCGCTGTCGGGCGCGGCCCGCGTGGCCCGCTACCGTCCCAAAAGCCTGAACTGATCTTTCGGCCATCGCTCTTGCGGTGGCCTTTCCATTTGCCCCCATGTCCAACCCCAAGCCTCCGCACGAAGACGAACTCGCCGGTACCGAGCAGCCTTTTGTCACGCACCTGATCGAACTGCGCGACCGCCTGCTGCGTGCGCTGGCGGCGGTGGCTGTGGCGGCGATTGCGCTGGCCATCTATCCAGGCCCGGGCCCGCTGTACGACATCCTGGCGGCGCCCTTGGTGGCGCATCTGCCCAAGGGGGCCACGCTGATTGCCACTTCGGTGATCTCGCCTTTCATGGTGCCGCTCAAGATCATGCTGATGGCGGCGTTTCTGATTGCGCTGCCGGTGGTGCTCTACCAGCTGTGGGCTTTTGTGGCGCCGGGCCTGTACTCTCACGAGAAGAAACTGGTGTTGCCACTGGTGGTGTCGAGCACCCTGCTTTTTTTCATTGGCGTAGCGTTCTGCTACTTCTTTGTATTTGGGCAGGTGTTTGCGTTCATTCAGGGGTTTGCACCGAAGAGCATCACGGCGGCGCCTGACATCGAGGCTTACCTCAGCTTTGTGCTGACCATGTTCCTGGCTTTTGGTCTGGCATTCGAGGTGCCGGTGGCTGTGGTGGTGCTGGCGCGCATGGGCGTGGTCAGTGTCGAAAAACTCAAGGCGTTCCGCGGCTATTTCGTGGTGCTGGCATTCGTGATCGCTGCGGTGGTTACGCCGCCCGATGTGGTGTCTCAACTGGCGTTGGCCATCCCCATGTGCCTGCTTTACGAGTTGGGTATCTGGGCTGCGCAGATATTCATTCGGCACACGCAGGCGCCCGAGGAAACGCCAGTCCCCTGAAGGTGGCGTTTGGCGTGAAGCAACGCATTCAGCGTCGCTGTGTGCTCGGGCGTTGGCCTGGCGTGACCGTCACTTCGGTCAGCCCTTTGCCGCGCCAGAGCTGAATCCGGGCGGGTTCACCTGGCGGCAGGCTGGCCACACGGCTGAGCAACTCTGCAACGTTGCCAATTTGTTTTTGTTCTACCTGCGTGATCACATCGCCAGGGCGAATCCCGGCTTTGGCGGCTGGCCCGTTTTGCAGCACGCCAGTGATGACCACACCTTGCAGGGCCTGGCCATGGATCCTGGGCAGGCTGAAACTGGCGGCCAGCTCGGCATTGATGTCCTGTGGCTCCACGCCGATCCAGCCACGCGTGACACGCCCCTTGCTGATCAGCTCGCGCATGATCTGCTGCGCAACGGATACAGGAATCGCGAAGCCAATGCCCATGTTGCCGCCGGAACGCGAGTAAATGGCGGTGTTGATGCCCAACAGGTGACCGTTCACGTCCACCAGCGCACCGCCCGAGTTGCCGGGGTTGATGGCGGCATCGGTCTGGATGAAGTTTTCGAAGGTGTTGATGCCCAGTTGGCTGCGTCCCAGCGCACTGACGATGCCAGAGGTGACCGTCTGACCCACGCCGAAGGGGTTGCCAATGGCCAGCACGACATCGCCCACGAGCAGTTGATCGGATTGACCGAGCACGATCACGGGCAGCTTGTCCAGGTCGATCTTGAGCAGGGCCAGATCGGTTTCGGGATCGGTGCCAATGACTTTGGCGCTGGTGCGTCGACCGTCTGCCAGTACCACCTCGATGTCGTCGGCGTCTTCGATGACGTGGTTGTTGGTCAGGATGTGGCCTTCCGGGCTGACGATCACGCCGCTACCCAGACCGGCCGGAGCGCTGTCATCCTGATCGCCATAGAAAAAGCGGAACCAAGGGTCCTGCGCATGCGGATTCTTGCCTCGGTTTTGGCTGGTGTTGATGCTGACCACCGCTGGCGAGGCCTTTTGTGCAGCGCCACTGAGACTTCCCGCAGGGCGGTGCGCTTCGTCGGTGCTGCGGCTTTGCAGCAGGGTGACACCTTCGTTGGCAGCAATACCGCGTAGCCACTGGGGTTTGAGGGTGGCCACGATGAACCAGACCGCCAGCAGCACGGTGACTGTTTGGGAGAAAAATAGCCAGTGTCTTCGCATGTGGGCGATTGTCTGCGATCCTGAATGCGCGCAGCGCTTGTCGCAGCCCGGCAGTATGGATGATCCGGCGATTTTGCATGTCCATGGCAGATTCCCCCTTTTTCGAAGACGGGAAATTCCAATATCTGTATTCGATGGGCGTCTGACCCTCTAAATGCCTGAAAGGGCAAAAATTGCTCGTGACGCTGGCCGAGCTTGAAGTCCTGACGCCGACTGGGCGCTTCATATGATCTATCCATCAACAAGTTCTGTACCTTTTGGCCATTCAGACGGCCTTCGGGTCCTCTCATGGACGTGGCAGAGTGGGCTTGCAACAGCCCTTTGCTGCTCCAGTGCGCATCCTTGAGACACAATCCTGTTTCAATAACCGAGCGCTGAAATGACCGACCACAAAAGCCTGCTGCAGGCCTGCAATGAATTGCTCCAGCCCGAACGATTCAAGGATTACGGCCCCAATGGCCTGCAGGTGGAAGGTGCGCGCCCGATTCGCAAGCTGGTCTCCGGCGTCACCGCCAGCCGCGCCTTCATCGAGGCGGCCATTGCAGCCGGGGCAGATGCGCTGTTCGTGCACCACGGGCTGTTCTGGCGTGGACAGGACGGGCGCGTGACCGGTTGGATGCGTGAGCGCCTGCGTCTTTTGCTGGCCCACGATCTGCACCTCCTGGCCTACCACCTGCCATTGGATGCGCATCCCGAACTGGGCAACAACGCCCAGCTGGGATGTGTCCTGGGTGTTCAATCTGATGCGAGGTTTGGCGAGCAGGACCTGGGGTTCGCCGGGACTTGCGATTGGGCGGACGCCCAGGCTCTGGCTCAGCACGCCCAGAAGGTGCTCGGTCATGCCGTGGTCTGTGTCGGGGGCGAGCGTTCGATTCGTCGGCTAGGCTGGTGCACAGGGGGCGCGCAGGGGTATTTTGAAGCGGCGATCGCGGCGGGCGTGGATGCATTCATCACCGGCGAAATCTCAGAGCCGCAGGCCCACCTGGCGCGTGAAACGGGCGTGGCTTTTCTGGCTTGCGGGCACCATGCCACCGAGCGTTATGGTGCCCCGGCGGTGGCAGCGCACGTGGCGGCACAGCTCGGCCTGCAGCACGAGTTCATCGAGATTGACAATCCTGCCTGATGCAGACCGCAATACGCCCCATCGTGATCACGCCTGGTGACCCTTGCGGTATCGGGCCGGAGACCATTGCGCGGGCATGGCACGAACAGCCGGGATTAGTGCGCGGCTGTTTTGTGGCAGCTGACGTTGGTGTGATGCGCAGGGCCATGGCCCTGCTGGGCTGCCCTGTGACCTTTCCGGTGGTTTCCATTGACTCTCCCGCCGAGGCCTTGTTCGTTCCCGGCGGGTGCCTGCCTGTCTTGCAGGTGGTGCCGCCTGCCCCGGTATTGCCATGGGGGGTGGTCGATGCCCGGGCAGGTCAACTGGCCGGAGAGTGTGTTTTGTGGGCTACCCGTGCAGCCTTGCGTGGTGAAGTGGCGGCCATCGTGACTGCACCGTTGCACAAGGAGGCGTTGCACGCTGCAGGTCCTCCCTGGAATCAGTACCCTGGTCATACCGAACTGCTGCAGGCTGAGAGCGCCCGGCATGCAGGTGTATCGCTGGCACAGATGCCGGTGCGCATGATGCTGGCCAATGACGAGTTGCGCACGGTGCTGGTGAGCATCCATGTGTCACTGCGCCAGGCGCTGGATGCCATCACCCCCTTGCAAGTCCTGCAGACATTGCAGATCACGCACGATTCGCTCTCGCGGCTGTTGGGGCGCTTGCCTCGGATGGCCGTGGCGGGCGTCAATCCCCACGCGGGCGAGGGTGGTCTGTTTGGCCGCGAAGAGATCGAGGTGTTGCAGCCGGTGATCGCGCAGGCCCGAGCCAAGGGCATGGACGTGCATGGACCCTTTGCACCTGACACCGTGTTCATGCGGGCGCGTCATGCGCCCAATCACCCCGGCGAGTTCGATGTGGTTGTGGCCATGTACCACGACCAGGGCTTGATTCCAGTCAAGTACCTGGGCGTGGAGCAGGGCGTCAATGTGACGCTGGGCTTGCCTTTGATTCGCACCAGCCCAGACCACGGTACGGCTTTCGATCTGGCAGGGCAGGGGCGAGCTGACGCCAGCAGTCTGGTGCAGGCGCTTCGCATGGCCCGCCAGCTGGCGGGGCTGTCAGCCTGATCAGCCTTTGTTTCTCAGGCTGTCACGGATTTCGCGCAACAGCACGATGTCCTCGGGCGTGGGCGCAGGTGCCTGCGGCGCGGCGGGAGCTTCTTTGGATGCCATCAGCCGGTTCATCTGCCGCACCATCAGGAAGATGATGAAGGCAAGGATCAGGAAGTTCAGCGCCACGGTGATGAAGCTGCCATAGGCAAACACGGCGCCCAATTTCTTGGCTTCAATGAGCGGCAGGCCTGCTGCCTGCCCCGCCAGCGCGATGTAGTAGTTGGAAAAATCGAGCCCGCCAAAGGCCTTGCTGACCAGTGGCATGATCAGGTCACCCACGACAGAATCGACGATCTTTCCAAAGGCGCCACCAATGATGACACCCACGGCCAGATCCATCACGTTTCCTTTCAGCGCAAAAGTTTTGAATTCACCGATGAAAGACATGCTTACCTCCTCATGAAAATGCTGACGAAGCACCGATATTGCCAGAGTGCGGTGCCAAGTGGGTGTCAGTCTGTGTAAGAAGTCTGTGTGTTGGACTCCGCTACAATCCGCGGTTGACCCTGATTCAGACTCGCAGAGGATTTCCATGAGTGATACCCCAGTCGACAGCAGCAAGCGGACGTGGCTTGTCGCTACCGGTTGCGCCGGTGCCGTAGGTGCCGGTTTTGTGGCCACCCCGTTTGTCAGCACCTTCCAGCCCTCCGAGAAGGCCAAAGCCGCCGGTGCTGCCGTAGAGGTGGATATTTCCTCTCTCAAGCCGGGCGAGAAAATGACCGTGGAATGGCGCGGCAAGCCGGTCTGGATCATGAAGCGCACGCCCGAACAGCTCGATTCGCTCAAGAAAACCGAAGCTCAGGTTGCGGACCCCAACTCCGACCGGACGGCTTACCCGACGCCCGAATACGCCAAGAACCAGCACCGCTCCATCAAGCCTGACGTGCTTGTGGCTGTGGGTATCTGCTCACACCTGGGCTGCTCGCCTTCCGACAAGTTCCAGTCCGGTGCCCAGCCTTCGCTGCCTGACGACTGGACGGGTGGTTTCCTGTGCCCTTGCCATGGCTCGACCTTCGACCTGGCTGGCCGCGTGTTCAAGAACAAGCCGGCACCAGACAACCTCGAAGTGCCACCGCACATGTACCTGTCGGACACCAAGCTGCTGGTTGGTGAAGACAAGAAGGCCTGATGGAGACCGACATGGCTGAATTCAAGGAAATTTCCCCCAACGCCTCCGCAGGCGCCAAGCTGACCAACTGGTTCGAGAACCGTTTTCCGACCGCCTTCGACGCTTACCGCGTCCACATGTCGGAGTACTACGCACCGAAGAACTTCAACCTCTGGTACATCTTCGGTTCGCTGTCACTGCTGGTGCTGGTCATCCAGATCGTGACCGGCATTTTCCTGGTCATGCACTACAAGCCGGACGCCAGCTTGGCGTTTGCTTCGGTCGAGTACATCATGCGCGATGTGCCCTGGGGCTGGCTGATCCGCTACATGCACTCCACGGGTGCTTCTGCGTTCTTCGTTGTGGTCTATCTGCACATGTTCCGTGGCCTGATGTACGGCAGCTACCGCAAGCCGCGCGAGCTGGTCTGGATCTTCGGCTGCGCGATCTTCCTGTGCCTGATGGCCGAAGCCTTCATGGGCTACCTGCTGCCTTGGGGTCAGATGTCCTACTGGGGCGCCCAGGTGATCGTGAACCTGTTCTCCGCCATCCCCGTCATCGGTCCCGATCTGGCCCTGCTGATCCGCGGTGACTACGTGGTGGGCGACGCCACGCTGAACCGCTTCTTCAGCTTCCATGTGATCGCTGTGCCTCTGGTCCTGCTGGGTCTGGTGGTGGCTCACCTGCTGGCCCTGCATGACGTGGGTTCCAACAACCCCGACGGCGTGGAAATCAAGGGCCCGAACGCCCCGAAGGATGCCAAGGGCAAGCCGCTCGATGGCATTCCGTTCCACCCTTACTACACGGTGCATGACATTTTTGGCGTGAGCGTGTTCCTGCTCGCCTTCACGGCCATCGTGTTCTTCGCCCCCGAATTCGGTGGTTACTTCCTCGAATACAACAACTTCATCCCGGCCGATCCGCTCAAGACCCCGCCCCACATTGCACCGGTCTGGTATTTCACGCCCTTCTACTCGATGCTGCGTGCCATCACCACTGAAATGATGTATGTGCTGGTGGCCTGTGTGGTCGGTGGCGCCGTGTTGGCCGTGGCCAAGGGCAAGCTGCCCCAGGTGCTCAAGGCCGGCGTGATCGGTGCAGCCGTGGTGATCTCTGCCCTTATGCTCTCGATCGACGCCAAGTTCTGGGGCGTGGTCGTGATGGGCGGTGCCGTCGTGATCCTGTTCTTCCTGCCCTGGCTGGACAACAGCGCGGTCAAGTCGATCCGCTACCGTCCCGATTGGCACAAGTACCTGTATGCCGTGTTCGTGATCATTTTCCTGATCCTGGGCTACCTGGGTGTGCAGCCTCCGTCTCCCATTGGTGAGCGTGTGTCCCAGTTCGGTACGCTGTTCTACTTCGGTTTCTTCCTGCTGATGCCGTGGTGGAGCCGCATCGGCACCCCCAAGGCTGTGCCCGACCGCGTGACCTTCCAGCCGCACTGAACCTGCCCAGAATCCGGAGATTCAAGAACATGAAAACATTCAAGAACATTGCGGCAGGCTTGGTCATGGCCCTCGGTCTGGTGACCGGTGCACAGGCTTCCGGCGGCGACACCATCGCCTGGGACAAAGCCCCCGTCAACACGACCGATCTGGCCTCCCTGCAAAACGGCGCCAAGCTGTTCGCCAACTACTGCCTGAACTGCCACTCGGCCGCCTTCATGCGCTACAACCGCTTGCAGGACATTGGTCTGACCGATCAGCAGATCAAGGACAACCTTTTGTTTGCCACCGACAAGGTGGGCGAGACGATGAAGGCCGCGATCGATCCGAAGCAGGCCAAGGAATGGTTTGGTGCCAATCCCCCTGACCTGACCGTGATTGCCCGTGCCAAGGCTGGCCATGGTGGTACGGGTGCCGATTACATCTACACGTACCTGCGCACTTACTACCGTGATGACACCAAGGCCACAGGCTGGAACAACCTGGCTTTCCCGAGCGTGGGTATGCCGCACGTGCTGTGGGAGTTGCAGGGTGAGCGTCAGCCGATCTTCGAAGAACGTGAAGAGCATGGCCAAACCACACATGTCTTCACTGGCAAGTGGAAACAGGTCAAGCCCGGCACCATGACGCCTCAGCAATACGACCAGGCTGTGGGTGATCTGGTGAACTACCTGCAGTGGATGGGCGAGCCGGCTCAAAACACTCGCGTGCGCGTGGGCGTTTGGGTCTTGCTGTTCCTGCTGGGCTTCACTTTCATCGCCTGGCGCCTGAACGCTGCGTTCTGGAAAGACGTCAAGTAATATTCGCCTTCCGGCCTGTTGATACAGGCCTGACAGAGTGGGTTGGCCTCTACAGTGGCTGCCCACTCTTTTTGATTTTGTAGAGGAGCCTCCCGCCATGATGGTGCTTTATTCCGGAACCACCTGCCCTTTCTCGCATCGTTGCCGTTTCGTGCTGTTTGAAAAGGGCATGGATTTCGAGATCCGCGATGTGGACCTTTACAACAAGCCCGAAGACATCAGCGTGATGAACCCTTACGGTCAGGTGCCGATCCTGGTCGAGCGTGACCTGATTCTGTACGAGTCGAACATCATCAACGAGTACATCGACGAGCGCTTCCCGCACCCGCAACTGATGCCGGGTGATCCGGTGGACCGTGCCCGCGTGCGCCTGTTCCTGCTGAACTTCGAAAAAGAGCTGTTCACGCATGTGTCCACGCTGGAAAACCGAGCCCTCAAAGGCAACGACAAAGCCTTGGAAAAGGCCCGCTCGCACATCCGCGATCGCCTGACGCAGCTGGCGCCGGTGTTCCTCAAGAACAAATACATGCTGGGTGACAACTTCTCCATGCTGGACGTGGCCATTGCCCCGCTGCTGTGGCGCCTGGACTTCTACGGCATCGAGCTGTCCAAGAACGCTGCGCCGCTGCTCAAGTACGCCGAGCGCATCTTCTCGCGTCCGGCCTATATCGAGGCGCTGACGCCGTCCGAAAAGGTGATGCGCAAGTAAGCGGTGCTGGCCATGATGGACGCCGAACTGCCTTCGACGCGGCCCTACCTGATACGGGCCCTTTACGAGTGGTGCACCGAAAACGGTTTCACCCCCTATGTGGCCGTGAAGGTCGACCAGACGGTGCAGGTGCCCCGCGAATACGTGCAGGGCGGCGAGATCGTGCTCAACGTCAGCTACGACGCGACCAGTTCGCTCAAGCTGGGCAATGAATTCATCGAATTCAAGGCTCGTTTTGGCGGACAGCCGCGCGACATCATGGTTCCTGTAGGTCGTGTGATGGCCATTTATGCCCGTGAAAACGGGCAAGGCATGGCATTCCCTGTGCAGGAAGAAGCTCCGGCATCAGCAGTGCACGCAGTCGATGCAGCGCCGGCCGAGGACGACGAGCCGCCTACGCCGCCCCCGGTAGCAGGCCAGCGTCCGGCCCTCAAACGTGTGAAGTGATTGCCGCACGAAAGTGCGCACTGCAACCGGTTAGAATCCTGACCGTGCCGGTTTAGCTCAGTTGGTAGAGCACCCGCCTTGTAAGCGGTAGGTCGTCAGTTCGAATCCGACAACCGGCACCA